>JAABUK010000607.1_pt1 | contig 73846 bp, 4 predicted proteins | sample 5559141 | NCBI WGS metagenome assembly JAABUK01 (sample SAMN10711869, study PRJNA513367) | rock metagenome | isolation source: Antarctica rocks | place: Antarctica: Victoria Land, Pudding Butte nord | collected 2016-01-03
GATTTTTACTAGCGTTGCCCTATAGGGCTATAAAGCTACTTTTAGGATTAAGTTTAGCGCTCCCGCGCAGACCTTAACTCTAACTTAAAAATCTTGGCGCCAAGATTTACCAAGATTTGCCAAGGCTACAAAATGCGCATTTTGCACCGATTAAGCAGCGATTTTGCAGAACTGTTTTTCCGGACTTGCCGATGTAGTCCCTATCGGTATTATTATATTTTATATTAAATAATTTAGCTTTTAATAATAAAGTATTATTAAAGTTATAATATCTATAGAAAGGTTTTAATCGACGGTCTTTAAAAAATTTATCTATAAAATTATTAAAGAGTCGCGCGATATATATCTACTCGGTTATTATATAGTTTACTTTTAATCTAAAAGAATAGTAATTTATATTTAATTCGGATAATTACTCGGATAAAGACTTTAAACTTAATATTTTTTTTTTATTATTAACCTCCCCGTATCTCGCTCCGGTAAATATTATTCTACCGATATAATTATTAAAGATAATATTATATTAATACCGCCCGAAGTTATTATAAAGATCGTTTATTCCGCTATTTAAATTAATATATCCTAAGGATAATATATTTTATAGTCCTCCGCGTCTTAGAATATTTATTTTAAAATATCGTTATTTATATAATTATTTAATATATATCGTTTTTTTAAGAAATATTTATATCTTTAACCTAAAAGCGACTTTTATTATTAATATTATCTTTATTCTTTTTATTTATATAAATTAAAGGCTTTATAGGATTTTTATAAAAACGCGTCCGTTTCCTACGCGTTTAATTAAGGTTATTAAATCGGCTTTTATATTATAATAAATACCTAGAAAAATTATTACTATTAAAATATTACTTTTTATAATATCGATACTATCGATTTATTCGTCCTAATAATAATATAATTTAAATTCCTTTTTTTTAATAAGTTTATCGATAGAGTAAAATATCGATTAATTTAAAGTCCTTATATAATTAAGATCTAGGTAATTCTAGTATTATTTATTAATCGTCTAAGATATATACGAACTACGTAGTATATTAGGTTATTCGTATATTAGGTATATTAAACTTCGAAGATAAAATTTAGTCTTTAGAATATCGAGGAAGCCTCGTAAAGTTTTAGAAATAAATTCTTAATACTAGGTATAATAATTAGCTAGTACTCCCCCGTAGTAATAAAATATTGATTATTATTAAGAATATTATCTAGTTTAGTATATAAAAGAGTATAAAAAGAAATTATATATATTATTTTATTTATTTAAACGAGAAAGAGGCTAGATTAAATTTATATATTAAATATTAAAATTAGGGAAGGAGATCTTTCTAAAAGTTTATATATATTAATCAATAAATATACGAGAGTTATTTTTTAATATTAAATTTATAAAGGCCTTTATACTATCCCTTTATCTTTTTATCGGATTTTTTATAAAACGTATTTACCGCTAAAATAAGATAATTATTTATTAATATAAGGATTCCTCCGCCTAATAGGGATACGATATACTAGCTTATTATATCCTTAATGATTATACTTAATAACTATAATATTCTCGATCGTAAATAAACTCTACCGTTTTTAATTTAAAGTATAATATAATATTAACTAAGAAATAATTATGACCTAAATTTATTATTATATTTAATAGTAGTTATAAACTATTAATAGTATTAGAGTATAGACCTATATAAGTATTCCGATAATATAATATTTAGTTAGAAGTAAATAGTCTTTTATATTATTTACCTTATTTATTTCTCCCGCTATACCTCCCTTTATAGTATATTAAATATAGTTTTAATTAACTCGAACGTTTTTTATTATCCGGTTATTTTTAAGATTTAAGAATTTATAGAAATAAAAGTATTAACTTTTAATAATAATCCTATAATAATTTAAATATAATAATAACTTTATTAATTACCCGATCGAATATGATTTCGCTCTAATAAATATTTAGTTATATATACTATTAATTCGTATTTAATATACGAACTTAATATTATTTTAATATCCGTATCTAGTTATTATTATTCTATTATTCCTCGCTCTCTTTACTCTTATTTAAACCTAGGATCTTTTACTTTATTATATTCTAATATTATAATAAATAAGATTTTATAAATATTAGTATTAAGTTTCGACGAGTTTAATATTATTATTTTAGCGTTACTAGTTATAAAATAAATAACGCGTTTATTTACTTTATTTATTAAAAGTCGATTTATACTCTTTATTTATCCTTTCGCCCCCTTTATTTATTAATTATATCTTATTATCTTTATTTATTAATTATACTTTATCCTCTTTATTTTAATTTTCATTAATAATATCTACTTCTACCTCGCTTTCTAACGTAGATAAATTATTTATTATAATATTATTAATTCCTAACTTTTATATTAATATCGGTTTAAATAATCTCCGATAAAATATTAAGAATATCGAGCTCGGTTTATAATATACGCCGAAACTCTTCGCCGTAGTTAGAATAAAGCTAGAGAGGAGAATATAAAATATTAAAATATTAAATAAAACCTTCCGTAATAATAATACTAAAATTATTCGTTATTAAATTATTAATATTATTATTTTTAATCTTAATTTATTTAATTATTCTCCCCTATTTTTAAATAAAGGGATACGGTAGCTTTTATACCTAATTAATAAAAATATTATTAAAATTATAAATCGTTAATTTAAATAAGAATCCGAGGAGTTATATAAATCCCCGTATTTTAAAATTAAAAGGACCGAAGATAATTACTCCGAAGATAAATTTTATATAAGAAATTATACCTCGCCCCCTCGAATATCTAAAGATTCTATAATAATTCTTTTTAAAGTCTTATATAACCGTAATAATTAAATCCGATTTATTCGACTTAATATTATCTTAAAAGATAATATAAAGAATAATAATAGACCGGTATAATTCCGGGTTAATTATATTAAACTAATCGACGTTTTAATAATAAAGTACTTTTAGGATAAATAAAATAATTTATATTAAAATAAACTCTAGTATTCTACTCCTAGCGAATATATAGATATTAATTATAACGAGGACTTATAGAATATACTAGCTAGTATATAATAAAGCGGAAGTTTTAAATAATTCCTTTATATTATATATAAACCTCTCCGTTAATTAAATTATCCTATATAACGATCGAGATACTAGTTAATAGAAATACTAGCGTTAATAGGAAATACCGAGTTTATAGTTAATTAATATATTTAAAAATATTATAGTCCTCTCCCGCGAAGAGAAAAGACTTAGTTAAAGAGATTTTCCGTTTTTATCGAATATTTAAAAAAAACTTTCTATACTACCTCCTATTATTTAGTAACTTTATTAAATAAATCCGCCCCCGCTTTCTCCTACTAAACGAATTATAATCTTTATCAATATAATATCCGATAATAATAAAGAGGAAGAAGAGGCGCCGAAAGATTTAATTATTAATTAATTATATTAAATAAAGGACCCGTTCTTATATAATATTAATATAAGGAAAATAACCTCGGCGAGGGTCGCCGAGGTAGATATAATATCTATAAATATAAATAAATAGGAAACTCTATAAGTTCTTTACTCTTTATTTTTTAATTCGTTTATAATTTATCTACTTTATAGTTTTATTATAATTAATAAAGAGGACCGACCCTAATAAAATAATAGAATATAGATATTTATAGAATAATTATTTTAACTAAAACCCGGTAATAAGTTTATTTATAATATATATATTATACGAGGGTTAAAGCCGTAGAAAATAATAAATAATAAGATAGTACCTCTTAAACTATATATTTATTAATTCTACGATATTATTTAAAGAAGGCGGCGGGCTAGCTATTATAGAGGGGCTATTAATAATAATAATTTAAAATTTAATAAAATTCGTTCTTAGCTCTAGATCTCTTCTAATAATATTATTAAATCGGATTATACTAATATCCGACTCGACCTAAATATTTAATATTTTCCTTAACTTTATTACCGAATATTAATTTAATTTATATTACTATTATTTTAGTATTTAGAAGAAATTTCGGGATCTCGAAGAATTTAAAAAATTTATTTATTATAGTAAATATCTCCCTCTATACGAGTTATAATTATAAACCGACGGTAATATTTATCCCTCTACGGGTCTACTAGATATCCGTTACCTTTATATATATAAATATAAAGATACTATTATTTATCCTATATAAGATATTACCCTAGTCGTTATCCTAACGAAGGTAGTAAAGAATTAACTAAAAGAATAAATTAAATAAATCGATATAAACGATAAAAGTCTAAAACTTTAATACTTCTACGCCTAGGTTAAAAAAAAGTATCTTAATATTAATACTTAGCGATTCACCCCCGAAAACGCTAAATTATTATATTATAAATCGGATAGAACTATAAAGCCTAGCTAGGAAAGAATCCTATTTATATATAACCCCGCCTTATATAATATATAGGTTAAGAAGATCTTAAATCGACTAGATATTAATTTTAAATATAATTTCTATATAAGATAAATCTTCATAGACGAATTTTATAAAATAAAAATAAAAACGGGTACCGCCGCTAGATTTATCTAAAAGATTAAATAAAATATTAAAAAACGGGTTCGAAAGAAATTCTTTAAAAATAATCTTAAATAAACCGAACTAGATAAAATACGTAAATATAAATACTAGTAGAGTTTACTTTTTATATAAGACTTCTTAATAATTTTAAAAACTCGTATTTTAAAGAACTACGCGACTATAATCGGGTTAATTAAATAATTATAGTAATTTTAAAATTCGTCTACCGAGTATATAATACTTTATAAAATCGAGGAAATTAGTTAAAGAATAACGAACCTACTCGTTTATATATACCTAAATAAAGATATAAAAAAAGCGGTTATAAATAAAATAAAAATAATTCATAATTTTATCGAAATTAAATAAATATCTTTTATTAAGAATTTCGAGGGTATAATCGAGCTTATTAAGTTTCCCCCTTATGAAATAAAATAAATTTATTACTTTATTATAGACGTTTAATAAAAAGAACTCTATAAAAAGAAATTACGAATTAATAAAAAAATATAAAAGGAGTACTAAAAACTTATAACGACTATTAGAGCGGCGGGTAAAAAAGTATTTATAACGACTATTAATAATTACTTTAGAAAGGTTTATAAACTTCGCGCCGCGGGAGTAATACTAAATCTTCTAATATTTACTCGAATTAAAAACCTAGTATTAACGGATAGGGAGCTCTCCGTAGATTTTAAATATAATAATAATAAACCCTATATAGAGTTTCTAGAGTTAGAGGGGAAATAAAAAAACTAGAATAAATACCTATAAAATAATATTTATATTTATTATCTTAACTACCTTATTAAGGATATACCTAAGTTATTAATATTAAAAAAACTAATTAATCTACTCGGCTAGGATATTTACGGTAGGCTAGAGAGACTAGTTATCTTTATTAATTTACCCGTCGTTACCTATATTATATTATATATAAGTTTAAACTTATCGGATAATATCTAGTATAAAACTCGTATTAATATTTATATAATAGTTAAAGAAATACTACCCCGGCGAGTCTTTATAATATAGTTTATTTATAGATTAAATTAAACGGGATAAAGAATATATCTAGCTATTTATAGAAGGAGATAAAATTCGCTTTCTCCTATTTATTAAATATATTCTTAGGATTAAAGTAACTCTAATTTATACCTTCTATAATATTAATCTCGATATAGATTATATATAATTCTTCGATATCTAATATAACGGGCGGATTATACGCTTATTTTAAAAGAATAAGAAGATATATAACTATTATTTTATTCTAGATAATAAGAATTACTTGGACTAGATAATATTAGATAAATAAATAATAAAATAAGGAAATAAGGAAATAGATTTATTTAATAATAAGAAAAACGATAAGAAAATCCGACTAATATTAATAATCGGATGAAGAGGCGTTACTACGGGGGCTTTTTCTTATTATCGGCGAGTTAAATACTTTATATAACTCTTCCCTAAACTATAAATAAAGGTCCTTTATTACTCTTCTATAATTATAAACTTAACGAGCTTCACCTAGATTTAAATTAAAATAAACGATATAATTAATAATACTACCGTTTTATTTATATTACCCTAACTAGATACTCTAGCCTATACCGATTAATATCTAGTAGAGATATTATCCTTATAATACCTCCGTTATTTAATATAATACTAAACCTCTAGATAAAGTATTTATATTATATACTACCCTAGTATATTAAATAATAGACCGTTTTAATATAATTAATATCTTAATACTCTCTTAACGACGAGGTCTAAATCGATAAAATATAAAGTAATATTATACTTATATTTATCGTCGGTAAAGAGCTCTTATTAATAATCCTTATTAAATAACTAGTAGATATAATAAATATTTACTAGTATTTTTTCGTACTTTTTATAAACTAAAAATACTTATCCGAGTCGGACGAGTCGATAATAAATTAATTATTATTTAGTTATCCGAGTCGGATATAATTTAGCGTCCGACTCGATATTCGTTAACTACGTTTATATTAATATTATTTAATAAGTTTAATAAAATATTTAAAGTAGTACCTACCTAGATATTATTATTATTTCCTATATATTAACGTTGATATCCTTATTTATAATATCCTCCTTATTATTATTAATATCCTTATTAATATTTAATAACCTATATTTTTATTTATATTATAGAAGATCTTTATAACCCCGTTATTATTACCTCCTCCCTATCCTCCCTACCTCCTATTAAATTCTATATTAATATTAACCCTAGGAATTAAACGGTCTCGATTATTTCGTATAACTTTATAATTAAGTAATCGTACTATAAAGGAATACGGATAATATTAAAGAAAGAGATAGAATAAAGGTATATTATAAATATATTTTTAAGAAGCTTTAAGAATTAGGTTAAGTTTAATAAAGTATTAAAATAACTAGATAGAATCTTTCCCTTTATTTTTATATTTAAGATATTTTAACTCTAGCTCGAGAGCTATAAATTAGGGATAACTAAAAAGATTAATAATATATATAATCATTATCGTAATTATAGACGGCGTATTATATTATCTCTTTCTACCGATAGCCCTTTTTATATAGCGCGCCTTTTTATTTTTAACGAAACGGGCTTTTATATATAATCGACCTAAATAACGGCCGATATACTTTTCTTCGTATTTAAGCTCCTAAAGGAGAAGAAGCCTTTAATAAATATTATATTAAATAAGATCGAATTTAGGATATTTAAAAAGATCCTCCGCGAAAATAAAATTTATAATAACTCTACCGATAAAATTATATATTATATCGGCGATAATAATATCGAAGTTAATTACACTCGTAAGTTTAAAGCGGCTATATTATAAATATATAAAAAAAACGAAAATCCTATCTTATTTATTATTAAGGTATATACGTAAAATACGTAATATTTTACTTTAGATATTAAACCCACGTAGGCTAATTCTAATATAATAAATCGGCGTATTTATATAAACCGTTAAATATTAGATATATTATATATTTAAAGTTAATATTTATTCTATTTAATATATATTAATTGGCTACGGCTCCTTATTTACCCTTCTAAATTAAACTATTAATTATATTATTATTTTTACTAGTAAATCGTACTCTAGTTATATATCTAACTCGGTTTAACTAGTTATTATATAATAAATATAAATTATAATCCGCGCTCGTTATTATTTTAAAAAGATAGGAAGGGGGTTTTTTCTATAAATAACGAGGTACTAATTATACTACCGCTATATTCGACGGCTATAGATTAAATAGCGTATTTAGTTTTATTCGATTATACTTCGGCCGATACTCTAGCCCGAACTATAACGAATCTCAATTTATAAAACTATCGATATTTATTCTAGGTATTCGAGTTAACCTATATTTTTATAATTTATTAATTATATCTTATTTTCTTTATTTATAAATTATATTTTACGCTCTTTACTTCCTAACCCTCTTTAATTTAATTTTAATTAATTATATCTCTTTTAACCTCGTTTTTTACCGTAAATAAATTATTTATTATAACACTAGCGGATCTTTATTTTTATATTAAAATCGGTATAAATAGCCTCCGATAGAATTTTAGAAATATTAAACTCGGTTTATATTATATACCGAATCTTTTCCCGGTAGTTAGAGTAGAACTAAAGAAAGAAAATATAAAAGGTATATATTTAAGGTAGAAATCTATATAATATTAAAATTAACCTTACTCTTCGTTAAATTATTAATAATATTATTATCAATTTTAATTTATTTAATCGTATTCCCGTATTTAGAAATAAGATAATATAGTAATTTATATATTTATTTAATAAAATAACGATTAAATCTACGACCCGTTAAGGCCTTAAATAAAAATCCGAGGAGTTATTTAAATCTTTATATTCTAAAATTTAAAGGACCGAAGATAATTATTTAGAAAATAAACTTTATATAAGAAATCGCCCCTCGCCCCTTTAAATATTTATAGATCTTAAATCGATTCTCTTTAAAATCTTATATAACCGCGATAATTAGATTAAATAAATTCGGCTTAACGCTACCGTAAAAGATAATATTAAGAATAATAATAAAATAGTATAGTTCCGGTTTAGTTATAATAAAATAATTTATATTTTAATATCGAAGCGCTTCTAGGATAAATATAATATTCTACGTTATAATAAGCTCTAGTATTCTATTTATAACGAATATATAAATATCGAATATAACGAGGGCCTATAGGATATACTAGCTAGTATATATTAATATAGTAATCTTTAATACCCTCTTTATATTATATATAGGCCTCTCTATTAATTAAATTACTTTATTTAACGATTAAGGTACTAGTTAATAGAATTACTAGCGTTAATAAAAGATACCGGGATAACGATCGGTTATTATATTATAAAAACCTACACTTTTCTCGCGCGAAGAGAAAACGTTTAGATTAAGAGCGTTTATACCTCTTTATTAAAAATTTAAAAAAACCTCCTATATTACCTCCTACTGTCTAAAAATATTATTTACCGGATTTATTTTTACCTTTTTTAATTAAACGACCTTAAATCCTTATCGAGATACTTTTTAGGCTATAAATTAAGTGATGAGAAAGAGGAAAAAGCGATATAAAATTTAATTATTAATAAATTATATTAAATTAAGGACCCGTCCTTATATAATATTAATATAGGGAAAATAGCTACGGCGAGGGTTATAAATATAGATATAATATCTATAAATAAAAACGAGCGGGAAACACCGTAAATTCTTTACCCTTTATTTTTTAATTCGACCGTAATTTATCTACTCCGTAGCTTTATTATAATTAACGAAGAGGACCGACCTTAATAAAAGGATATAATATAAATATTTATAAATAAGTTATTCTAATTAAAAACCGATAATAAGTTTATAAATAAATAAATATATTATATAATTATTAAAACTATAAAAAAGGGTAGATAATAAAATACTAGCTCTTAAACTAAATATTTATTAATTATATAATATCCTTAGAGAAGGCGGCGGGCTTCCCGTTACGGAGGGGCTATTAATAATAACGATATAGATTTTAATAAAATTCGTATTTAGCTTTAGGTTTTTTTTAATATTATTATCGGTTTAAACGATATTAACGTCCGAGTTAATTTAGATATTTATAATTTTTAACTCCTATATTCTCGAATATTAAAGTACGGTATATAAGTATAATTCTTTTTTTATTAAAGAGTTCAAGATTCTTAAAGATTTTAAAGACTCCCTTTATTATAATAAACGCCCTCCGTATGAAATAAAATTATAAATAAATTAAAAGATCCGTTCTTCTACGGACCTATTAACCTTCGATTACTCTAGTATATATAAAGATAAGGACGTTTTTTTTGTTCCTAAAATAAATATTACTTTTATTATTATTTAGGTAAAGATTATAAGTAATTAATTAAAATAATAAACTAAATAAATTAATATGAATACTAAAACTTTAAGATTTAGATACTTTTATACTTATTCTAATAAAATATATTACTATATTATTAATAAATGATTTATTTATATAAATATAGAGTTATTATATTATAGCCTTAATAGAGTATAAAGCTCGGCGAGGAGAGTATAATAATTATTTATAATTTTTATTTATACGAGATATAAATTAAAAAAGTTATATAATAAGGGTATTAACCTTAAATATAATTTCCGTATAAAATATATCTTTATAGACGAGTTTTATAAAATTAAAACTAAAGAGGGTAAAGCCGTTGAATTTATTTAAAAAATTAAATAAAAGATCGAAGAGCGGGTTTTAAAAATATTACCGAAGGGTAGTTTTAAGAAATCCGAATTATATTAAAGGCGTAAATTAATATATCGTTAAAGTTTACTTTTTATATAAGGCTTTTTTATAACTCTATAAATTTATACCTTAAAGGAATATATAATTATAATCGGGTTAATTAAATAACCGTAGTAGTATTAAGATCCGTTTATTAAATATATAATATTTCTTAAAGTCGAGGATACTAGTTAAAGGATAATAAATCTACTCGTTTATATATACCCAAATAAGGATATAAAAAAGGTAGTTATAAATAAAATAAAAATAAATCTTAATTTTATCGAAATCGAATAAATACTTTTTATTAAAATTTTCGAGGGTATAGTCGAGTTTATTAAACTTCCTCGTTATTAAATAAGATAAATCCGTTATTTAATTACGGATACTCGATAAAAAGAATATTATTAAAAGTAATCGCGAATCTATAAAGAAGTATAAAAGGAGTATCGCGAAATTATATTAACTACTAGAGAGGCTAATAAATTATCGATAACTAATAATTACTTTAATAAAGTTTATAAACTTCGTATAACTAGTATTATATTAAACCTTTTAATATATACTCGAATCTACGGCCTAATAATAATAGATAACGAGCTCTCCGTAAATTCTCGGTATAATAATAATAAAGATCGTATAGTATCCCTTAAATTAGAGGGAAATATATAGAGTAAAATAAATACCTAAAGGATAATATTTATATTTATTATCTTAACGAGTTTACTAGCGCCGAGTTATAAATTATAAAACCGTAGGTATATATAAAGTTATAGTCTATAAATAAATACCGGTTTTAATTTATTTAAGATCTTACCTTTAATAATCGACTCGTTACCTCGCCGCTACGTTAAGGCTCTAAAGATATAGATTAATATTTTAGTTATATATCCCCTTCGGCCTTAACTAAAACTTATAATAATATTTATATAAAGGTTAAAGAAGGACTATTATAACGAGTCTTTATAATATAGTTTATCCGTATATTAAATTAAACGGGACGAAGATTATATCTAGTTATTTATAGAAAAGAATAAAATCGTTTTCTCCTATTTATTAAAGATATTCTTAGGATTAAGGTAACTTTAACTCGTACCTTCCGTAATATTAATCTCGATATAGATTAAATATAATCCTTCGATATCTAGTATAACGGGCGGGTTACGCGCTTATCTTAAAAAAATTAAAAGATATATAATTATTATTTTATTCTAGACGATAAGAGTTATTTAGACTAAAAATTATAGGTTAAATTTATCCTTCTTAAAATTAACGCCTTCCTCTAATAGACTTTAAATTATAAACCGAGTAATTTATAACTTATAGACTTAATATCTATTTTCTTTATAAGGCTTATAACTCCGCCCCTTATATTTAATATAAATATAATATTATAGGCCGATAACGACTACCGATAATTAAATAAAATAATAAATTAAAAGGAGCGATATAGATTAAAGGCTTTTATATTATATTTATTTTTATACTTATTTAATATATAAGGTACCCTAATATTAATATACGGTAATTACCCTAAAAATATATATTATATATAATACTAGGTTAACGTAAAGGCTAAATTCGGTTTAGATATTAATTTAGGTAGTATAGTTTCTATAATTTAATACCCGTTATTAATAACTATTTCTAGAATACCTATATTCTTTTATCGTATACTTAATTATTATATTTAATAATTATTTATAGTTTATTAGCTAGGTATACTAGACGTTAATTCTTCTAAATATAGGCGGTATATAATATCGTAACTATTAACGACGTAGAGGTCGGTAGAGGAATAAATAATTATATCCTTTATAATTTTATCTTCGCTAGTAAATAACTCTCGATAAAAAGCGTCGTAAAATAACGAATATAGTTTATTTATAGGTTTTATAGTATATATAGTATCCGACTCGGATATTATATTAGGTAAAAAAATAATCCGAGTAAAACCCGAAAAAGAAACGTATTATTCGGTTAATATTAAATTATAAATATTTTATTCTCTTCAGCTTCTATTTTATTTATATTATATTTTATTTTATTAAAAGTATAGAACGTTAAATATCTTATTATTTAAATATAAATTCTTTATGAACGTTTTTATATATATTAGTTTACTTTTCTAGTAATATAGTTATATCTTAAGTTAGAAGGAATAAAAGAGAAATAATAAATATAATCGAAGAAAGATTTCCTTAGACTATCTACTTTTATATATATTTAATATTATTATATTTTAGTTTCTAGATTTATTATAATAAATACCCCGATACTACCCCTATTTATTATTATATCTATATTAATAAATTACGAGGATCGGATTTAATTAATACCTCGCGTTATTTATTCTAGCCCGGATTCCTCTCCTCTAAATTATTAAGACGCTCCCGGCGCCGTATAAGGTAGTATTCTATTAATTCATAATATATTCGCTAGTAAAGGTTCTCTTTATATAAATGATTATAGATAAAATAAGGATTCTAAATAATTATCGTCGAATAATATGAAAATATAATTTAATCGCTAGGTCTAATAGCGTAGCTCTATATCCTATCGATATAACTCGAAAACCGGCGGTATAGTATATATTATTAACGTACTATACCGTATATAAAGGGTCCGTTACCGGATATAATTATTAATATTCGCTTTAGTAGGTAGTATTTAAAATATAACCTAAATTAATCCCTTTAATAGGCCTAGTATATATTCGTCGAGGTAATAAAAGAAAAAAGGACTTTAATAACTAGAGAGATATAGATAAGAATAATTTAAAGATATTATATTATAGGTAAATTATTTTATAGTATAAAAAAGAAATAAAAGGAGTTAGAGGTATAATAATTCGATTTAAATAAGATTTCGAGTCTAATACCGACGAGACCTTAGCCGACTCGGTAAATCTTTATTTAATTTAATTAAGGATCTTTAAATTAAGTTAATAAAGATAATTAAAATAATATAATAATAACGCGCTAAAGAAAAATTACCTCTCTTTAAGATTTTCGCCCTTTTTTTATCCCGGATTCTAAATAATCCCTTTATTAATTTTTATATATTATTACTAAATAATAGCTTTACGCTATAGATTTATAATAAAGTCGATTCGATATAATAAATAAATAACGGGTAAATCTTAATAATAACGAAAGATTAAAAATCGAAAGTTATTATAAAAGTTACTACGGCGAAGGGGTAAATTATAAAGAAGGCGAAAAAACGAAAAATATATCTAAATATATAACTAGATAAAACGACTATTAATATAATAATATATTAAGTCCCTTTAAGGAGATTATAACGAAGGTATATAAAATAATAATAATAAAAGAAGTAATATAAAAGAGTAAAGAAAATATATAAAGAAAAATAACTACGATTTTAAAAATATTATCGATATATCCGTAAACGACTAGGTAGTCCTTTTTAAGATAATAATTAATACCGATATTAACGAGTATTCTTCTCCCGATAATTTTAGCCCTAAAAAGGACCGTTTATTTATAATTATTATTAAAATATATCTTCTTAATTATACGAAATATATACGGTTAATAACTCTTATATAGGAAACGAAATAAATAGGCTTTCGAAATAAAAATTATATTATAACCGTAAATTATATTAACTCTCTTTTATAAATAAAAGCTAATATTATATTTAATAAGAGTAATCTCGGTTATTATTATTAGATATTTACGGCCTTAATAACTAGTCGTAACCTCGGAAGAAAGATATAAATCGTTAACCTTTATCGAATATATATCGGGTATATTAATATATAGAGAATAAGTTCCGATTATAAAAAGAGCCCCTTAAGAGGGCTTTAATATAAAAAGATATTTCTTAAGTTCGGTAAATAATACGGTAAAGACGTATTATATTTAAATATAGTTAATATACCTAGTAATATAATAACGAAATAGTTAGGTATCGCTAGATAAGGGTTATTTTTTCTAAATTAAAAAGCGACTAGTATAAATATCCGAATAAAAAGTAACTACCGAGATTAGGCTTACAGCCGAATATAAATAAAAACCAATAAAGGGGCTGAACCTTAAAAAAGGAGATATATTATCGGTAAATTTCTCCTAAATAATTAATCCGATAGTAATTAATCTCTATAAATTATACGAGGCGAGTAGCGGCGGTAAAGAAATAACGAACCGCGTCCGTAATATAAATAATAATAGTAAAGTAAAATAAAATAAATATTATTATCCTCTCCTAGTCGTTATATTTTAAAATTTAAATATATTATATCTAGATATCCGCCCCCTTTATATCTTATATTTATAATTATATCCGATATTAAATATAGAGATAAAAGTAATAAAAGTATTATATAGGCTTTAATTTCGACCCTTTAAAATAAAAAACACCGTTATTATAGGGTAGAATACGAAAGCTCTAAGATTTATTAATATATTATAAATACTACTACGCCTATATTTCTTTTAAAGATTATAAATAATAATAATATTAATAACCTGACGCCGTAGCCGGAATATTATTATATAGGAGTAAATAACTTTATAATTAAAATATAGAAGGAATAGAAAGTTTTATTTCGATATATATAAAAGCCGTAGGTTCTAGGCCGGTTATATAACTCGGGCGATATCCCTACTTTTAAAGAAATATAAAAGGTTATAATCTTTATTTTTATATACTACCCGTTATATATTAAGTAATAATTAACGATAACGTAACTCCTAGATAATTTAATTAATTTTAGAAATTAAATAATAAAGAAGATACGAAGCTAGGTTTAGATAATAATAAAATACCTAGGCCTAATAATAGAGTAAACTAAAAATAATACCTCGGATTATATATTCGACCTACGGTTTACCCTTCCGGATCTATAAAATAGTATAAATATTATTATTTTTTATATTTAAATAGAAGTTTATTATTTACGGGTTTAATATAAAGGTCGCTTCCTAGCGCCGCTTATCGTAGTAATAATATATTATATATTCTTTTATAATAAGGTAAGCGGTATTAAACTTAAACGGTATTACGAAAATATATAAAACCTATTATTTATTAGTATAATTATTTTTATAATAACGGCGCTTTATTATAGGTTTAAAGAATACGAAATAAGATATTATATTATTAAAAGATAAGACGGTAATAAAATTAAAGGTAAGATAACCTTTTAAGATATAAATATTAATATTTATATTAATAGATCTTCGAGTTATATTCGAATAGGTTACGAGAGCGTAGCACGAGTAAAGAGAAATAAAGATATATATTATTATAAAGATATTATATAATCGTATAATAGATATTTATAATAGAAATATATATAATAAAGACTATCGATAGCCGGTAGTTAATTTATTTAAAGAATCCCTAGAGGACCTAAAAAGTAAACCGGACTTCGTAAAGGTAATTACGGAAATATAAATAAAAAATACTATTAACTCGCTACTCGACGATAATACTATTAACTCGCTATACGACGGGGATACTACTAATTTAATTAATAAAGATAATAGTATAATTTAAAAATAAGGGTAAATAGCGGGCGATATAGTTTCGGTATATATAAAGAAGATAATTTATAAATATTACCGGCTAATTTTAAATATATAGGCCGAAGATATACCTAGTAGCCTAGTCGTTAAGGAATATTAATCGGGGGAAGAGGAAGAGGATATATTTAATATAAAAATTATTAATATTAATAATAATAAAGACGATTTCGAGATTAAGGTATAATAGTTATAAAGTCTTTATACCCTCCTAGGCTAGATCTACTTTATCGCGGGGTTATAAAATAAAGAATAATTATAAAATAAAAATAATTAAATTATAAATAATAAAATAAAGTATAAAAAGATAAAATAAAGGTGGTTAAAAGACGAGTAAATAATATATTTATCCGTTAATATTATATATAGGGAGGATCCTAGGTAACGATTAAATAATTAATATAAATAATAGTAAATAGATCTATATCTATTATATAATAGTATTTAAAGAAGAGATCTAAGTTATTTATTTATATAAGCGCGAGTATATATATTTATTAGGAATCCGCCGGGTTATAAAAATCCTTTTATACTCTAAGATTATCCGACTCGGACGATACTACGTATATAAATAAACTATTAAAGCCGTCCGAATTAAATAAATTTAGGGTTAAGAAAGGCCTAAAGGAGTTATAAAACCTAAATAATATTAAATACTCGTAAAATATTTAAGGACGTAATAACTAGTAATTTAAATAATTAATAGAGTTTATAAAGAATAGTAAACCTATATTACGAAAATTACTAATATATATATACGATAAACTAGAGTTACTAAACTTATTAATAGTAAATATTATTTATTAATAAGACCCTACCCGGACCCCCGATTTACTAATCTTATTAAACCTCGGGTCGGTATTTAATATGAAGTTTCAGTATAAACCCGTAGACGGCTTTCTCATAGGGCTGATAGCGCTTAGAGTATACTAATATTTACTTTTGAGATTTACCGATGACTCCTACTCGATCGTAGTATCTATTTAATATAGTAACGCTAAAAAATAAAATAAGTTATCTAACTCTATAGTGTACTAAAACTAAGCGCCGGGTCGTAGGAGTAAACTAAGTGCCGGGTTATAATAGTGAATTAAAAACCCGAATATAATAATATCGGATCCCCCTTTTATTTAAACGCCGGGTAACTAGAGTAAAATAAATAAAATCCACTATTACCTAGTAAAAAATTCCGTTTTTCGATAAAACGCTGTTTTTTAAAAGTTTTATTTAACGTTTAAAGTGTATATACTGAAATTAAGTCGAAATATAAACGTAGGATCTATAGGGGCGAATAAAATATTATAAAATAATTATATAAAGTACTATAGGGGCTACCCTAATAAAGGAAAAGTATAGGCGATACTATAGGTTCGCCTAAAGGGCGTATATAATACTATAGATACTCTAGTATAGGCGCTATTAATATATAATATACTAAAAACCGCGTAATCGCTAATTATTAGGGCCTTAAAAGGGGAGGTCTAGGATAAAGGCTATAACGTCGATTTATTAAATTATTAGGTATATATATTAACCGGGGTCTTTAAGGACGTCGGCGTTACTAAATTATATACCTTTAACGCGGTAGCGTCTAGCGGTTTAGGTATATTTAATAAATTTATACTATATAAATATAAAGTTACGATACCGTAGTTTATTAAAGTCTTAAGATATATTAGCGTCGTAATTATAAATAACTATATAAACGCTAGGGGGCTCTCGAATAATAATTATATCCTAATAATACTATTTAAATTATTTATAGTAGGGTCGAGCGACTTAATTAGTATTCTAATTATTAAATAAAGCTAGCCAATTTAGCGCTAAAGATCTTAAGCGCTTCTAGAGATTATTATATAAATCGACGGTATTAAATTCGGGGTACTCTTTAATTTAATTACCCTATTCTTCATTAGTAGGAAAGTAAATAAAGTTAGGATATATATAATTATTAATATATAACTACGTATATATAAAGAACTATTTTAATTTTTAGGTAATAATATAGGGACCGAGAAAGAATATATCGGGCGTATATAATATTTACGGCGCTTAATATTCGATATTAGTTACGGCGGTTATTACGATCGAAGTTTATAGTTAAATTAATTTAACTTAAAGGCGATATAGACTTTAAGAATAACTAAATAAGATAATATATTAAAATTTTAGGTCGAATCGTTATAGGGAGTATACTAAAAATATATAATATAATAGGTATATTAGCCCCCGATATAAGGCTAGAAAATAAGATTTAACGTTATAGATTACCCGAAGAGCCTTAATATTTAACGTAGAGCCGTATTAGGCGGGTATTATACTATATTAATAACTCCTACTAAAATAGAAAACGGCTCCTATTATTTCTACGGTTAAGAAGTATAACTAGCGATAGCGCGGGCTTTATAAAAGACTTTCTAGCCCGAGAGCTTTACGAAATATAACGAATTTATCTTTACTAAAGGCCTTAGTTAACCCGTTAATTATTTATTTATTAATAGGCGTATATTCTAGTTTAATTTCGCTAGATTTAACTTTCTCGCGTACGAATTATACTTAAATAACGATATATCTAGTGCGAGTATAAAACTAGGGGTTTTTAACCAGCGTTATAACGCCTTAATTATTATAATAGAGTATTACTACTTTAGTAATAAGGTTTTCTATAATAATATCTAGCTTTTATAATAATCTCTAGAGCTAAATAACCTCTTTAATAATTTATATCTAGCCGGTATATTTAGCTTTATATATTAATAAAATAATAATAGGCTACCGCTTAGAAGATTAATTAATAACTTTATTTCTAATATTAAAAACGTATCCCGAAGTTGAATATCGGGTATTAAAGTTATTTACTTAATTAATATTAATATACCCCGTAAAAAGAAATATAAAGCCGCGAAATACTAGCTATAAATAAGCGGTCCCTTTAAAGTACTAAAAAATATATTTAATAACCTTCTAATAAGATTTATCTAGGTTAGAGCTATAGCGGCTAATAACGGATATAATATATATAATATCGGGCCTTATACCTAGTATAGCGTATATAAAAGAATTAATAACGGATTAATATTAAATACGGGAGTTACCGGGAGCGAGGAAATCCTCGTTTACTATATAAAACTTTTTAGTATTTATAAAAATAGTAATTAAATAGGTATCCTATATACCGAACTCCTTTAATATCTTTTTAATATAGGTAGACTAGCCTAATTAAAAGATCCTATTTATTTTATCCCGCGATATTAATATATTAAAATAATAAAAGTAAGGCCTTAGGTCGCTTATCTAGAATTATTAGGAGAGAGCGTCTTTAATATTATAAATCGCGGTATTATCGAGGCTAGTAATAAATAGGTCGTCTATATAAATAACGATAATAACTCGATCCTTAATACCGATAAAAATACTTTCGTTAAAGATAAGAATACGAAAGCCTAATATTTTTAGGAAACTAGATAACGTCTTAAACTATATTTAAAATAATTATTTTAGTTTATAGAGGGCCTTATTAAAATAATAAACTATATATACTCTAAAGCCAGCGGTAGGAAATCTAGTCGGTTATTCGATATAGATTTCTTCCTATACCGCGCTATATAGGAAAACGGTTTTAATATTTATTTATTTAAGATCCTAGTCTAAGGTAATAACGAGAGTAAAGATAATTTTATAATTTATAGGCTTTATTATAAAGGCGAAAATCTTATTATAATCTAAATCTTTTTATTATTCGAAACTACGAACCACCTAACGTACTTTATAATATAGTACTTTATTTACGGTACTACGCTTTAGTTTATAAACTTATTTACCGCGTAGTACTTTATACCCTATAAGTATAAAGGCTAGTATCTATATATTATTCTAAACTAAGGAATCGAATTTATCTTATATCGCTAGTTACTAGTTTATTTTATTATAGTTATCGGTTATAACCTCTTTATATATCTTCGGCTCCTATATTTCGGTATATATAACGAGATTTAAAAAATATAAAGGGCGATTAGATTAAGGGATTTATATCGAGGTATAACCGAAAATATATATAATTCGGGATAATCTTATAGGATCTTAGCGAGTAATTTAATCGCCGGCTATTTTATAAACTATAATAAACGAGTTTATAACGAATAAAACTACGGGGTATCGTCGTTATTAATACCGCTATCAATATTACTATTACTATCGCTTTTAGGGGGTTATTTATTTAATATAAATAATTTTAGATATATAGGCGAGCTTTTATCCTCGTTAAAATTATTACCGGAGTCGGCTTCGACCGCCGCCCGCTTCAATAACTAAATAAGACTAAAGGCCGTTATACTATACTTCCGTTATAATTTAAATATATTTTAAAGTATTTATTTAATAAAATAAATATTACCTAACCGTATAAACTCGCCTTTTTTATTAATAAAATAGTAGATTATATCGCCTTTATACCCGACTAATTTATATTTAATAATATAGGATTTAAAATACTTTATTTTAATAGTAATACTATTAATATAAATCTATACTTTAGAGCCGAGAGTTTTTAGGTAGCGGAGGTTAGGCTTAATATTATTAACCTTTTCGAATAACATTATCTTAATATTAAATTCGGGGGATCGATTACGAAGGTAGTTAATTATAAAAACGAATTCCGACTAGTATTTCTTCTTTATACCGTTTTTAAAGAGTATAGTATATACCTTATAACCTAGGCTCTAGCCTAAATATTTAGCGGTACCGTTAACTTATAAGGTATCGCGAGTAGTATACTCGAGTAAAATCTCTTTCTCTTCTCGGTAGGTTATAAATATTTTAAAATTAAATTCTCCTCCGCTATCGATATAATAATATTTAATTTATTATATAGGTCGTTCGCGATTAACGGTATAAACCTTAAATATAAGGAGGAAATCGCTTTTATATATAAAGATAATAACGTAAAACTCCTTAATAAAATTATAAAATATAGTCTTAAAATAGCGGGCGCCGTTATAAACTTCTTTTAAAAATACTCTTTTATTATTAATAAAACCGACGAGGTTATTATTAATATATTTATACGGGTATTTACCCGGAGTAATAAGGTACGTATACGATACCCTTCTTATTCGTAATTAAATATACGAGGTATAAATATAATCCGCCGGTATTAATTTATTTAGGTTAATATTTATAATTATTATCTTTAACTTCTTTAGGTTCTATTACTCTAAATAACCTAACCGGTAATATTATAACTTTAGGTTAAGGGAGACCTAGAAAGTAATATATATATATATTTTTAGCCTAAAAAGAATCTAGGACGTAGTTATAATCGTAATAAAACTTAAAATAAGATATACCTAGGTATTAAGTATAGATACTTTATTATAAGATATAAAGTAGAAGTTAAAGCCTTTATAATCGATAATAATACCTACGGAGGTAATTTTAATAATTTTAGCTCCGATTAATATTAATTATAACTTAAAAATAAGATTCGACTATACGCTAAAGATATAAAGTATATTAGATAGATATATATCGATTTATCGGCTAGTATTAATTATATAAATAATAGCGGTCCCTCGCTTTACCGGGATTAGGTTATACTCGTTAATACCTATAATAAGGGTATTTAGAATATTAATATAATCGTCGCCGAAATAAGAACGGTTATTAATAATATAACGACTATAAACGGTATCGAAGAGAAATATATAGGATAGGTTACCTTTATTAACGGTTATTATTCTAATATTTAGGCGTATCGGTAACTCTTTTTTAAAAACGGTATCTATATTAACTCGTTATTTTTTATTATTATAATCGTATCTACCCCTTTAGCCCTAGTTATGATTATTATTCTTAATAATATTATTACCCCTTTAACTCCGAGCTTTCTTTTACTCTAGCTAGGCCTTTATTATTATAAGGTATTTATCGCGGTAGATAATATAATTATAATTATCTTTCTTATAATAGGAATAATAAATAACCTTTTTTATATATTTATTAAGGTTCGTTAACTTAACTATTATCGCGGTATATCCCGGCGTCGCTTTAATAACCTTTATACGAATTTCTTTATTTCTAATAACGAGTAATAACTTATCGAGGATAATAATCTAGGCGTTATTTATAATAAAGATAATGTATATTTAAATAAACGTATTTTAGAAGGTATCGAACTTAATATCTAGGTTCTAAAGGTAGGTATTAATTAAAAATATATTAAATAATATATAATTTAAGTTTTTTAACTCGGTATTAATCTCGCGGAATTTCCCGGTATATTCGGTAATATTTATATATTCGCCGTATTTAAGGTTATTAAAATTACGGATCGCTTCGTTAAAAATACCGGAATCTTAAAGGCGAAAGAATTTCTTTAGTATATCCTAAACCTCTATAATAACGGTAATATCCTTTATTATTTAATAGGCGTTAGTTCTATAGCGTACTTTTATAACTTTATAGGTATATTCGATCTTATCCTCCTAGGTATCTTTTATAGCCTATGAGGTATACGCGCCTAATTATTTATAATTATTTCGGTTAATAATAGCTCCTAGGCCAGATATTATAAAATAGGTATTTATATAATGTTTATAAAGGGGCTAATCCTTATTAATTTAAAATATAGGTATAAGGCCGAGAGGATAACTTCTACTAAAGTAACGGGCGTTATTATTATTTAATATTTCGATATCCGAGTAAAATAAATCGGAGGGATCTAGTAATATAGGCGCCGAAGGATCTACTACTATTATTAATATTTACGACCGTAAATCGGCTAGCGATTAAATTAAAGGAGTTTCGACTTTAAACCTAAATAAGTTTTATATACTCGGTATATTAGGACTAAAATTTATAGCGTCTCGATATACCTAAGGTATACGATCGTAGGAACGTAGGGTCGAGGAAGGGTAAAAAAATAAATCGGTTATAAACGTTATAATACTATTAAACTCGTTTTCGATCTATTTATAATCTACCTTAAAGCCGATATTATTATATAGGAGTAGAAAATTAAGGGCGGCGTAATTCGTACGAAGATTATAAAATAGACCGTCTAGAAAACGCTCCTATAGGTTATTAATAATATCTTAATTAATTTAATTAACCGTTACTCTAGGGGAGAGTTTAAGGGATTATTCCGTATTATTAAATCCTAAAGTAATTTATATAAATATTATAATATATATTAATTAAAAGTAGGAGGCTAGAATTAAGAAGGCTAGTAAAAAGATAGTTAAAAAATAACTAGGAATTATTAAAATATTTATCCATCTTTATTAAATAATTCTATGCTATTCGAATCCTAACTCTTTATTATTATTAACGGGGTAATACCCCTAGAATTACGGTAAATATAAAATTATTAGCGAGTTTATAGGGAATGGGTTTACTCGTATATCGATTTATTCGGTCTTTATTAGCCCGGAGTCTTCGGTATCCGGGGCTAAATCATAAGGCTAGTCTAATTATAAAACTTAATTACTAAAACTATAATCTCTTGACTACCGAATTTTTAACTCCTAAATTAACGAAGGCGGTAAGGTGCGTTAAAGTACCGGCGTTGTAACAGCTATTATACTAAGGTATTACTACGGGTATTATTAAAATAATATAGTAATTACGTCGAAATATTTTAGGGCCAGTATTTAGTTAGCTAGATAAACTACTATATTATTAATATAATAACTATAGTAGGGGCGATTCTAGCTAGTTACGGAAGCGATAATGTACTACCTTAATATAGGAGGGTAAAGAAACGACGCTTATTAAATAGGGCCTTACGCCCGGGCTTATAACCTATTAAAATATAAAGTAGATAATACTTATATTATTATTATATAGAGATACTAGAGCGACTAACTATAAGGACTACTAAGGCCATACTAGTACCGCGCTATACGCGCGGCTAGTGAGGCCAATTAGCTCTTATTTCGATAATAATAGGAGTTAAAAATACCTAGTATTATTTTATCTATTAAATTCCGCCTTAATAGAGGGAAAATATAACTATATAATAATTACTTCGAATATATAAATATATTTAATAATGTCTTTATAATTAATAAATAAACCCGACTTTAAATAACCCGATAAATATCCGCTATATTCGGAACTTCGCTTAGAATTATATACTTATTAATATGTTTTCGATAATAATAATTAATATCCTTTATTGATTTTTAAAAAGTATAATTATAACCCTTTTTAAATAATTTAAATATTTAATCTAAGATATAATTTTTATAATTTAAAAGAGAAAAGATTAAAAGTAGATTTGTTGAACTATAGTAGGTAGAAATACTTCTTGATTAATTATCTATAGAGGATAAGAGCGAATATACGTGTAAGACCTTAATGCTAAGTATTATTAAGTATCTATTTACTAAGTAGTCCTATACTCCTATATTCTAATACTTCTACTCGAACGAAATCCTTTATTAAGAAGTCTCTAAAATAGCCCCGTATTCCCTCTATTTTAAGGTCGTTATAATAAACTATAAAGGAAACCATGGTTTATAGGGGCTAAGTTATAGGCCTAAGCTATAATTAGTAGAGGCTAAGTTATAGGGTTAAGTTATATCGGTAGAGGTTAAATTATAGGGCTAAGCTACGTCGGTAGAGGCTAAAGGAGCAAAATTCCGTTTTTTAATAAAATACGGTATTTTAAAAATTCTATTTAATAGTTAACCTATATACGCTAAATTTAGGTAGTAACTAGGTCGGGATATTAATAAACGATATAAATACTACGGGGAAGAATATTAAAAATAGTCGGATATTATAGGGTTCTACGGGGAAGTAATTATTAAGAGTATAAATACTGCCTACGATACTATAGGGACCTTTAAATACTACGGGTATAATAATATATAATTATAATAAATACTTAAGGGATATTGTAGCGATATATAAACATATTAATAAAATTTATATGAGGGTTAAGTAAGAACGATAAATTAAAAAACGATCTTATCGTCGTTATATATAACCTAAAAGTATTTAGAGCGATTTACGATATACCGTTATATATACGGACGCGATTTAGTTAAAATTAAAAGAATATCTGATAAAGGCCTTAAAGAAGACCTTAAAGATTTAATAATATTCGATATAGTAGTTATTAATTAATATTCATTTAAATATTAATATTTATTATTATTTAGGTTATTAAGACGTGGCCTATAAAGCCTCCGGATAGGCCCGTAGAGCCGTGTTTTAATATTTATAAATATAGGATAACTCCTATAAGAGCGTAAATAGGCTTTTATAAAAGTATTAATAAACTTTTATAGGGTCGTATTTATTATAGGCCTAAAATTATATAAAAGATATTAAACTTAACTTTAAGAAGAGCCTTAATTAGGCCGTTAATAATCTACCCCATAATCGGAATATAACGGAACTCGATTTCGCCTACTATAACTTTTTCGCGCTAGAAATAATACTAGGTCGTAATATATTTAATACGGTTATAGTCTTATAGGTTCTTAACTAGGGTTATAATACCCTAGTTATTATAAAAGATAATTATTGTAAATGTAAAATAAGCTAGTAGAACGGAGTAAAAGGCTAGTATAAATAGTATAATAACGAGTATTATTAATATATACTAGTTTAAATCTCTACCGGAATAAAATATACGCGTAATAAATATTAATTATCTAAATAGCCTTTTAAGCTAGATAACCTCCTTAATAATTTAGGTCTAGCCCGCGTATTCGGCTTTATAGGATAATAATATAATAATTAGTTAACGCTTAGACTACTAGTTAATAATTATATTACCGAGATTAAATATATAGTTAAAGGTAGAACGCCTTATATTATAATTACTTATTTGATTAATATTAATATAGCCCTTTAATAGGGCGAGTTAACCCTAAAAGATTAACTTTAGCTATAATATACCGCGTAAATAACGGAAGATACGTTTTATAGCCGCTTAATAAGATTCGTCGGGGTTAGAAATATAACGATTTATTATTAATACCGCGTAAATAATATTAGGCCGCGTACCTATTATAGTATATATTAATAAATTAACGGTTAAAAAAGTAGGCGGTAAAAGAGGTAGGCTTAATTTAATATCCTTTATCGGCCGGTATAAATTTAATTATAAGATTTATAGGGACTTTTATAACTTTAATTTTAATATTATATATATTATAATCTTTAAATACCCGCTTTAAGTATACTTCCTAGTTAAAGGATAACGTACGATTTAAGCGATCGCGCGATATTCTAAAATTAAGATAATACGTAATAAAACTAAGATTAGTTATTCTATATTTATCGCTTAGGGGTTATTTTAGTTAAATAATAATATCTTTACCGGCGCTAGTAATTAATATATTATTAATATATAGTATAACTATTAGCTATATCTTATAGTTAAGAAATATATTAAAGTTAGCGCTTAAGGGTATAAAACCTAGCTCGGTTAAGAAAATCGTAAAGATAATATGTTATACTCGAGGAGATTATTTAAGCCTATATAAAGTATATTTTAGGAAGTATATACGGCCTAAATTCATCGGTAAATCTTAAAAGTAAATATTAGTATACTCTAAGCGCTATCAGCCCTATTAGAAAGCCGTCTACGGGTTTACGCTAAAACTCCATATTAAATACCGACCCGAGGTTCAGTAGGATTAGTAAGTCAGGGGTCCGGGTAGGGTCCTATTAATAAATAATACTTACTATTAATAGGTTTAGTAACTCGATAAATAATTAGTAACTTAAATATTAGACGAATAGGCCTATTATATACCCTATAGTATACGTATTTATATGCGTATTAGTATGCGCTATAGTATAGGCTATAGTATAGGCTATAGTATACCCTATAGTATACGCAATAGCGTGCGCAGCTTACGTATACTATTAAATAGTATACGAATAATATACGTAAAGGTATCCTAAATAGTATACGATATACGCCCCCCGTAATAGCCCTTAAAACATTAGACGAAAGCCCCTTATAGTATACGTAATTATAGTATACGCCAAGGTATACGCCAAGGCATACGCTATAGTATACGAAATAGTATAGTATTCATATATATATATTCCCCGGATATGCCCGGGTGACGCCCCCGCGAGAATTTTTATTAAAACTTATTATTCCGGGCCCGGTAGGTCGCTGGCGTTAGTAGTCGTCGCTAGGGGTCGCTACCGTTAATGGCGACGATTATAGAACTTTATTTATTTCAGCCCTATAATAGGGCTGGCTGCTATTAGTATACTAACGATATATATAAATTACTAAAGTTATTAATCCTACTGAAATTAACCTGGAGTTATTAATAGGATACTACCCGGACCCCCGATTTACTAAATTTATTAAAAATTACCTACCCGGACCCCTAATTTACTAAACCTATTAATAGGACGCTAGTAGCCCTATCCGTAAATTAGGGCTACTAGTAGCGTCCTATTAATAACTTTTCTTAATAAAAATTACTGGCAGGACGCTGCCAGCCCTATCCGCGCGGTCGGTAACTAGGGTTTTAGCAGGAGTTTTTGAGATTTACCGATATTATCATCGAAATTAATAGGTTATTCGATATAGATTTTATTATTAATTAGGCCATATAAAAAAGTAGTTTATATATTTATTTATTTAAGCTCTAGGTCGTAAATAATTATAATAACGAATAATACTTTATAGTTTATAGGCTTAACTATTAAAGTAAATATTTTATTAAAATCGATTTTATATTATTATTTAAATCTACATATTATTTAACGAGTTTTATAACGAGTAATTTCGCTATCGGCCCTATATTTAAATTTATAGACTTATTTACCTCGAAGTACCTTTCGGTTTCGGGGTAGATTCGATAATATCTAGATACTATTCGCTAAAAATAAATTAATTTCGGTATTTATACCGAGCTACTAGTATATCTTATTAAAAGTATTAATTATAATTTCTTTATACGTTTTAAGCTCGTAAGGCTCCGTAAATAAAACTCTCGTAAATAAAACTAGTAGGTTAAAGAATAAAGTAGGTTTACGAAGCTCTAAATACCTATCTAAAGTTATTATTATTACGGGCGTATTAATACCGGAGCTAAAAAAACGTTAGGCCGGTTTTATATTAAATTCGGAATCTATATTTTTTAGCGTATTTACGCGAGTCGATTTAGAATTAACGTCGCTAGCGAGATTTATTTATAGCTACTATACCGGCTATAAACCTAGCGTAAATTAAAGATTTAATATAAATAACCTTATCCTAGGCCTCGGTAATATAATACGTTTAATTAATCGTTATAGTAGCGGTAAAGACCGAATAATATCCTCTACCGATTTAGTACGGCTAGGCTAGGTAGTTTTAACTAGTTATCCGTTACTACTATTATAGCTAGTACTATAGTTATTAATATTAAATTCCGAGTTACTCTATAATTCGTACGGCCCTAAAACGTCTTTACGTCTCGTTATAATATCGCTCCCCTAACGGGGAACTATTATTAAGACTTTATTAACTAGCGGTATACCGTCGTCTACGGTACGCTTATTACTACTAGCGGTACGCTCTTCGGTCTACCGAACCTAGGTAAAACGAAGTATTTTACCCGTATATATTAATATACGGTAAAAGTAGTTACCCTTATAGCCGATAAATATACCTTTTTTACCGCGATTAATAAACTTTTATTAATTTTTATTTATAATATAGCGTTCCTAGTATAGGCTTATTCAATTAATATTATATAAATATAATAAGTTAGGGCGTATTCTAGTAGAGCCTTAATAAGGCGTAATATTTATTATAATAATAAAAGACCGATTTCGTAGTTAGTTCGCCGTAAAGATAAGCTCTAGGATAAACTTATTATCGAGTCCGTTATTAATTAATAAGGTATATACTTTCTTAAGTAAGATTTAATTAATATACTTTAATATACCGTTTATTTAGGGGTTACTAGGGATAAAGTAACTCTAAACGATATTATATTTAAAATAATAATTAATAAACTCGCCGTTAATATATATAGGATCTTTATCGGTATAAAGGTAATAAATCTTATAATCTTTATATTCCTTAATACTTTTATAGCTACGGAATATACCGAAGATACCTATTTTATAAGAGATAAAATAGTAATAATTATACTTATATTTATTATTAATAAACGTAATTATAAAACCGAAACTATAGGCTTTTAGGTTAATAATATCGCTATAAATAATATCGTATTTAAATCGTCCTTACTATAGGCGGCGTTTATATAAATACGCGTATATTTTAATAACGTTATATATTTCATAATTATTATCCTCTTTAATTTTAGATAGGTCGATTTTATCGGTTATTTAAAATAAATATATAACGTTATCTTTATTTAAATAGCCGAGTCTTTTATATTATAAAATTAAGACCTTAACGTCTATAATAGATAGAGCGAGTTAACTTTATTTATATATATATAGGATGTAGAGATTATACTCTTAAAGAGTTATAATAATATTTTTAAATCCGATCGAGATCCTCTTTAAAATAAAGCCTAGTGTATAACTAGCTCGTTAGAGCTTACTATATGAAATAAGGTTAAAACCACTATTAGGAATATATATAACGTTATTAACTTATAGGTACTAGATACCGTTATCGCCTAAATATAATAATTTAATAATTTCGTTATTATATAGTATTAACCTACCCCTAAAACCGTTAATAACGTCGGCGCTTTTAAACTTAGTATATTCTATAAATATAAAGCGATTATAAATAATATAGATAGTATAACCGGTATCGAATATCTAAAGTTAAGAGACCTTAGAGTTAATACCGGCTAAAGTATAATAAAATTTTATATTTCCTTCGGTATCGGCTTTAGCCCGTTTATAGGGCGATTTATTTTTATTCTTATTATTATTACCGTCTTTAATAGTATTATTATTACCTCTACCGCCTCTACCGTGGCGGCTACCTCGACCGCGGCGGCTACGGTTACGTTAATTATTATAGCCGAGATTATTATATTATAGTTTATTATAGGTAGTATAGTACCTAACTCGTTTTACGAAATCGGTATAATATAGATAAATTAAATAATTCCTTCCTAATTAAGCCTTTAAACTCGTTATTAAGTATTACGAACCGCGAGAGCGAGTTAACTAATATTAACGGTACTAGCCTAAAAGTATAAAGTATTATAAAAAAGAGAGATTACTACGCTAAAGGATATCTTAACTATACTATTAGTATTAAATAAATTATAGTCTTCGGCGAAGGATTCGTAGTACCGTTAATATTTAGTACTAAGATTATAATAGAATTATTAAATTATAACGTTATTATTAAACTTAAGGTAATTAAATTTATAAAGCTCGTTATAAATAACCTGAAATTTACTAGCGTAGTCGCTAGGGCTATTATATTAAAAAGTAGTAAATTAATTAAATTAATTTAAAGTAGTATATAGGTAGCCGGAGCTACGGGGTTTAAATTTATTTATAATTATTATCTAGGCTTATAAAGTTATCTTTTTAGTTTTAATCTTTATATACGTTACCGGATTAACGGTATAACGAAGGATATTATAAATTATCTTATTATCGCTAAATTATTAATATATAGCTTCGATTATATAATTAAATTTACTAGCGTCTAGTTCTAAAACCTTAATAAAAGGATCTTCGAGGTATTCCTATAGATTTATAATATTAAAATTATTATATATTTTTTATTTCTATCGGACGAAACCTTCAATAAAGTTAAATTTTTCGACTTTATCGAATATTTAAATAACTTTTAGTTACTACGATATAATAACGGTATTCGAGGAGTTAGGCTAAATAACTTAATATTATTAAATAATTTTAGTATTAATTTATCTGTAGAGTAACTAGAGGTAGCTAGCGAATTAAATTAATAATAATATTTATATACTTTATCGTTGTACCTTTTATCGTCGTATACTTTTATATAAATCTTCTTAACCGTACGTTAAGTCCGTTAGAATATACGGGCTAAAAATCTCTAAAAAGTATATTAATATTTAGTTATAAAACGAGGTAACTTAGGCCTAGACGGTTATTATTTCCGTTTTAATAATCGTTATTATCGTAATTATTTTAAATAACGAGGCTAGAAGTTTAGAGGATAGTATATTTAAGGTTTAGCTCGTTATTATTTTATATAAAGGAATAAAGGTAAATAATTTTAATAACTACTTTAATAATAGGAGTGATAGTCGTAGCTACGACTTATAGTTATAGTTTATAGTGTTTTCCCCTATACTATAGAGTTATAAATCCGTTCTTAGCTATTAACGCTATTAACGCTTATTTTTTAAAGCGGTAAACGAGCTATAGCGGTGATTAGTTACGATTATTCTAGGCTTTAAAAAGACCTTATAAACTTAGAGTTATAATACGCTAGTAATAATTATAATAAATTATATAGAGGTATTAATAATAATAAATAGCTATTATATATAGCTACCCTTAAGGTATTTATTAAAGTATATATAAAGTACGTTAATATTAGCCGATTACGGCGATTAATTACTCCCTAGTATAGTAATTAACTACTTTCTAATAGCGTTTCGCTTATTAGTTAAATAATATAGGTTAAATTATCCTAAAAAGACCTTTAGTCGACCGATAAAATTATATTAAATAAAATATTAAAGAAAGTACTTCTAGTAATAATTATATATAAATTATAAATTAGGTATACGAGTTTTAAATATTCTCGCGAGTTAGAAGTATTTTTAGAAGCGAGCTAGATTCTTACCTACGCTCAAATTAGTTAATAACGCTTAAGAGTTAGGATATAATATTACTCTACTTAAATCGGCTTGATCGGCTTATAAGCGCTCATCGGCAAATCTTAAAAGTAAATATTAATATACTTTAAACGCTATCAGCCCTACTAGAAAGCCGTCTACGGGTTTACGCTGAAACTCCATATTAAATACCGACCCGAGGTTCAGTAGGATTAGTAAATCGGGGCTTCGGGTAGTAAATCAGGGTTCTGGGAAAATTACTTTTAATAAATAGTATTAACTATTAGTAGGTTCAGTAGGTTTAGTAACTCGATAAATCGTTAATAATTTAAATATTAGACGAATAGGCCTATTATATACCCTATAGTATACGTATTTATATACGTATTAGCATGCGCTATAGTATAGGTTATAGTATAGGTCATAGTATACCCTATAGTATACGTAATGGCGTGCGTAGCTTACGTATACTATTAAATAGTATACGAATGGTATGCGTAAAGGTATCTTAAATAGTATGCGATATACGCCCCCCGTAGTAGCCTCTAAAACATCAGACGAAAGCCCCCCATAGTATACGTAATTATGGTATACACTAAGGTATACGCCAAGGCATGCGCCATGGCATACGATATACTATAGTATTTATATATATATACTCCCCGGATATACCTAGGTAACGCCCCCGCGAGAATTTTCGCTAAAATTTATTATTCCGGGCCCGGTAGGTCGCTACCGTTAATAGTTATCACTAAGGGTCGCTACCGTTAATAGTGTCGATTATAGAATTTTATTCATTTCAGCCCTATTATAGGGCTGAGCTACTATTAGTATATTAATAATATATATAAATTACTAAAGTTACTAATCCGGCTAAAATTAACCTAGAATTATTAAATTTATTGAAAGTAACCTACCCGGACCCTTAATTTACTAAACCTACTAATAGGACGCTAGTAGCCCTATCCGTAAATTAGGGCTACTAGTAATATTCTATCCGTAATTAGGGTTAAAAAACCTACTAATAGGACGCTACTAACTTTATCCGTAACTTAGGGCTACTAGTAGGACGCTACTAGCCCTATCCGCGCGGTCGGTAGCTAGGGTTTTAGTAGGAGTTTTTGAGATTTACCGATATTTAGAGTATTTAAAACCTACTCTATACTTTTATAAATAAGTTTTAGTTAGAAGGTATTTTTTTAATTTCCTCTTTAATTATATTAAAAATCTAATAAACCGATAGCTAAATATAAATATATAATATTAATATATAAATTAAAGATTAAACTAGATAGTATAGAAATTTAAAATATATTTTAATTTATTAAAAACCTAGTTACCTTTTTATAATAAAAAGTAATTATTTATTTATTTATTAATATACCTACGCGATAATATTATATTAAAAATTAATCGGCTTCCGTCTATTCTTATAATATATAGCGAATTTATAATATTTATAATACGATTTAAATATAACTTAATAAAGAATAAAAAGAAATATAAGGGTAATAATTAAAATAATTATTCGGGCCCTTATAAAAAGTTAAAGATAAATAATTATAAAGATAAAAATAAATCTAATATAAATAAAAAAAAGAAAGTTTATTAAAACCTAAAAACGTAGATAAAATAATTATATTTTATAAACGGGACCTTAGCGAGGTTGAATACTATAATTATAAAAGAATATAAATATATATTCTTTAATTACCCTAAAAAAAGTCTAGAATAATCGATGATATAAGTAACTATAAAGTTACGGGAAATAACGAACTCTTAAGAAAATCTCCGTTTTAAGGGGATAATAAAAAATAGTTATTTCGCGGAGTATATATATTAATTATTACGTATTTCTTAATCTAAAGAATATTAAGTCTATAGAGTATATAGCTATAATATAAGTAATATAAATCCTAGAGTAGAGATAAGTATTATTAATAAAAGCTTTATAAAATAATATAATCTTAAATAGATAAGAAACGCGCCGCTCCCGTATCCGAAATAAATAAATAGATAGGTAGTTTACTTCTATAATATTTATTATATAAATTACTATTTTACCGATTTATAGAGACGTTCTAAAGTATATAATAATATTTTCTATATTATTAATAAAAAGGGATCGTTTATTACCTTAAATATACCGATCCTAGAAAGGGAAAAGATTTAATTAAATCTTAATATATATACTTAACGATTCGGTATCGTTAAGAGTATATTTAATTTAAAAAAAACTTAAAGACTTTATTAAATCCTTAAGGACTAAGCTAGCGGTTTATATATTAATATATATAAAAATAGGCCCGTTTAACTCGGAATAAAATAATAAAATAATAACTAAATATTAAAATAACGCGGTAGTAGGTATAATATTTATTAATTATAATACCGGTATACCGCTAGTACTCCTAGAAGAATTTAGTAATTTTATTAATATCTTTTTAAATAAGAAAATAGGCTAGTTATCTTTATATAAAAATAATAATTATATTATTAAAACCGAAGAGGATCTATTTTATAGGCCTCTTTATAATTTATTTAATACTAGATTAATAGAATTAAGGAGATATTTAGATAACGCTTTAGCGAAGAGTTAAATTAAATACTCCGTAAATTTAATAGAAGCCCTTATTCTTTTCGTCCTAAAAAAAACGGCGGTCTATGACTATATATCGATTATCGAGGTTTGAATAAAGTTATTATTAAAAACTATTATTCTTTATTATTAATTAGTAAAACGCTAAATTGTTTAAATAATATTATTATCTTTATTAAATTTAACCTAAAGGATATTCATTATTAAATTAGGATTAAAGTAAACGATAAATAGAAAATAGCGTTTCGTATATAATATACGTAATTATTTTAAATATATACCTTAATAATATTTTTTAAATTAACGAATATACTTACTACCTTTTAAACTTATATTAATAAGTCGTTAATAAAAATAATAAATATATTCTATATAATTTATTTATATAATATTCTAATTTATTTAAACTTAAAAAAGGAGTATATAAACTATATATAATAAATATTAGAGCGTTTATAAAAATATTCCTTATCGAGTTTAAAGAAATATAACTTTTTTATTTAATTAGTTAAATTTCTAAGATTTATTATAAATACCGAAGGTATATCAATAAATAAATATAAGGTCGAGACGATTTAATCCTAACCGAAACTAAAATTTTATTATAATATTTAGGTTTTCCTCGGCTTTATTAATTTCTATCGTCGATTTATTTATTAATATTTATAGATAATAAAGTCTTTAATAGGCCTATTAAAGGGAAGTTAAAATAATAAAAATTTAAATCTTTTATATAACTAGAAAAGACTGAGTACGTATTTCGTATATTACGAGATATTTTCTTTTATATATTAATATTAATATATTTTAACCTAAAATTATAAATTCGAGTCGAGATAAATATCTTTAATTTTATAATATTTATAATACTTTTATAATTATAATAGGATATAAAGTAGTACCCCGTCGTATTTTAGTCGCGTAAGATATAAAGATTAAAGAAAAAATATAAGATTTATAATAAAGAACTCCTTATAATCGTTATAATATTTAAATAATAATAGTACTACTTTAAAAATAATTTATATAAAGTTAAGGTCTTAATAGATTATAATAACTTAAAGGGATTTATAAATATTAAATAATTAAATAACCACTAAATAAAATAGATTATAAAACTCTCGTCTTTTAATTTTACGATTATATATCGCTCTAGTAAAAATAATTTAATCGATAAATTATCGCGACGTCTAAATTATAAGGGCTAAAATAATTTATTAGATTAAATATTATTTATATTAGACTAAATATTATTTATATTATAATAAAAGTTATTAAATTTAGGAAAAATTAGTTCTAGCCTTATTATTACTATAATATAAAACGCTTTTATAAATATAGAAGATCTAGAAATAAATAATAATTTACCTATAATTAAACGATTAGCCGTAGGTATATTATAAGGTTTAATAAATATAAAAACAATATTATTAAGATCCTTAATATTAATTATTAAAGAGGTATATTAAATAATATATTTATTTAGGTTTAAGGAACTTAAATTTAAATAGGAAATTCTAAAGAGTTTAAATAAGATATTTATTTAAATAAACTATAATATAATAAATAAACCGCTTAACCCTATCGCTAAAGTTATAAATTATAAACTATTTATTCTATATATAATTATTAGATTGATAATTATATACGAAACGGCCTATAATATAAAAAGTCTATTAATAATTAAGTTAATTTATATATTATAAAAGGATAATTCTTTTTTATAAAATAAAATCGCTATTTATTAATAAACGGATATTATATATTCCGCTAGGGTTTAAACTCTCGATTTAATATTACTCGTTAAATACGATAATAAAATTTATATACCTACGGAGGAGTTAATCCGCGAAGAGTTATTACTAAAATATTATAATAATATTTTAATAAGATACTTTAGCGTTAAAAAGATAATAAAATTATTATTTAAAAAATATTACTAGGATACTTTACTCTAAAAATTGATATATAAAAATATATCGAGATATATAATCTCTATTAATAGGTTAAGGTATATAGGTACCGTTTTTATAATAAAATTAATTCTTCATTTTACTCGATTAAGCCGTAGAAAGAAATTATAAGAAATTATATTATAATATTACTACCTAATAAACGTAGAGGATAAGTTTATAACTCGGTATTTATAATAATAAAGAAGTATATTAAAATATTATAGTATATCTCTATTACTAAAACTATTAATATTATAGAACTAATAAAGTTAATATATAAAGGAATTATCCTTAAGTTTAGAGTACTAAAGAGTATTATATTTAATAAAGGATCCGTTTTTATAAATATTTTTTAATTAAAAGTATATTATTATTTAAAGATTAAGCGGCGCCTAAATAGTATATTCTATCTATAAACGGATAAATAAATATAATATTAAAATTAGATATTAAAGTATTATCTAAGAACCTTTTATATTAATAAATAAAATAATAAAATAAAGTTTCTATTAATAACTAAATAAATATATTATAATATATAGTATATAACGACGCGTTTAATATTATTTAAAATATTATACGATTATAACTTATCAATCGAGATATATCTTAAGGACGAGTTATTTAAAGGAGAAATTGTCAAAATATAAAGTAAATAATACTTACATTATTACTATATAGAGATACTAGAGCGACTAACTATAAGGGCTATTAAGGCCATACTAGTACCGCGCTCTACACGCGGCTAGTAAGGTTAATTAACTCTTATTTCGATACTCCTACTCGATCGTAGTATCGATTTAATATAGTAACGCTAAAGGGTAAAATAAGTTATTTATTTTACTCTATAGTATATTAAAGTTAAATACCGGGTCGTAGGAGTAAATTAAGCGCCGGGTCGTAATAATAAACTAAATCTAAATATAATAATATCCGATCCCTCTTTTATTTAAACACCGGGTAATTAAAGTAAAATAAATAAAAATCTACTATTACTTAATGAAAATTCCGTTTTTTAATAAAAGGCGGTTCTTTAAAATTTTTATTTAACCTCTAATAAATACAGTATATATAAAAAATCCGTAGAAATATAGGTATAGGATCTATAAGGGCGAATAGGATATTATAAAACGATTATATAAAATACTATAAAGGCTACCTTAATAAAGGAAAGATATAAATAATACTACGAGCTCGCCTAGAGGGCGTATACAATATTATAAATACTCTCGCGTAGGCGCTATTAACGTATAATTCGCTAGAAACCGCGTAATCGCTAATTATTAAGGCCTTAAAAGAGGAGGTCTAGGATAAAGATTATAACGTCGATTTATTAAATTATTAGGCGTACGCACTAACTAAGGTCCTTAAGGATATCGGTATTACCGAATTATATACTTTTAATATAATAGCGTCTAGCGGTTTAGGTATATTTAATAAACCTATATTATATAAATATAAAGTTACGATACCGCAGCTTATTAAAGTCTTAAAATATATTAATATTATAGTTATAAATAATTATATAAACGCTTAGGGGCTCTCGAATAATAATTATATTTTAATAATACTATTTAAATTATTTATAATAGGGTCCAGCGATTTAATTAATATTCTAATTATTAAATAAAATTAGTTAATTTAGCGCCGGAGGCTTTAAGCGCTTCTAAAGATCGTTATATAAATCGATAATATTAAGTTCGGGGTACTCTTTAACCTAGTTACTCCGTTCTTTATTAATAAGAAAGTAAATAAGGTTAGGATATATATGATTATTAATATATAATTATATATATATAAGGAACTACTTTAATTCTTAGGTAATAATATAAAGACCGAGAAAGAATATATCGGGCGTATATAATATTTACGGTATTTAATATTCGATATTAATTAGAACGGTTATTACGATCGAAGCCCGCGGTTAAATTAATTTAAATTAAGGGGGATATAGGTTTTAAAAATAACTAAATAAAATGATATATTAAAATTTTAGATCGAATTATTATAGGGAGTATACCAAAGATATATAATATAATAGGTATACTAGCCCCCTATATAAAATTAGGAAATAAGGTTTAATATCGTAAATTATTTAAAGAGCTTTAATACTTAGTATAGAGCCGTATTAAGTAGGTATTATACTATAATAATAACTCCTATTAAGATAAAAAACGACTCCTATTATTTCTACGGTTAAGGAGTATACCTAGCGATATCGCGGGCTTTATAAAGAACTTTCTAGCCTAAGAGCTTTACGAAATATAACGAATTTATCTTTATTAAGAGCCTTAATTAACCCGTTAATTATTTATTTATCGGTGGGTATATATTCTAACTTAATTTCGTTAGATTTAACTTTCTCGCGTACGAACTATATTTAAATAACCTAGAACTAGGGGTTCTTAGCTAGCGCTATAATACCTTAATTATTATAATAAAGTATTACTACTTTAATAGTAAAGTTTTCTACAGTAATATCTAGCTCCCGTAATAATCTCTAAAGTTAAATAACCTCTTTAATAACCTATATTTAACCGGTATATTCGGCTTTATATATTAATAAAATAATAATAAACTACCGCTTAAAAGACTAATTAATATCTTTATTTCTAATATTAAAAATATATCTCGAAGTTAAACGTCGGGTATTAAAATTATTTACTTAATTAATATTAATATACTCCGTAAAGGGAAATATAGAGCCGCGAAATATATTAATTATAAATAGGCGGTCCCTTTAAGGTACTGAAAAATATATTTAATAATTTTTTAACAAAATTTATTTAGGTTAAAGCTATAACGGTTAATAACGGATATAATATATACGATATCGGGCCTTATACCTAATATAGCGTATATAAAAGAATTAATAATAGATTAATATTAAATACGGGAGTTACCGGGAGCGAGGAAATCCTCGTTTATTATATATAGTTTTTCGGTATTTATAAAAATAGTAATTAAATAGGTATCTTATATACCGAATTCTCTTAATACCTTTTTAATATAAATAGACTAGTTTAATCGGAGGATCTTATTTATTTTATCCCGTGATACCGATATATTAAAATAATAAAAATAAGACCTTAGGTTATTTATCTAGAATTATTAAAAAAAAGCGTCTTTAATATTATAAATAATAATACTATCGGGGCTAATAATAAATAGGTCGTTTATATAAGCCGCGATAATAACTCGATCTTTAATATTAATAAAGATATTTTTATTAAAGATAAGAGTATAAAAGCCTAAAGTTTTTGGGAAGTTAAATAATATTTTAAATTATATTTAAAATAATTATTTTAGTTTATAAAGGGCTTTATTAAAATAATAAACTATATATACTTTAGAGCTAGCGGTAGGAAATCTAATAAATTACTCGATATAGATTTCTTCCTATACCGCGCTATATAAAAAAGCGGTTTTAATATTTATTTATTTAAAATCCTAATCTAGAGTAATAGCGAGAGTAAAGATAACTTTATAATTTATAAACTTTATTATAAAGGCGAAAATCTTATTATAATCTAGACCTTCTCGTTATTCGAAACTATAAATTATTTAATATATTTTATAATATAGTATTTTATTTATAGTATTATACTTTAGTTTATAAATTTATTTACTATATAATATTTTATACCTTATAAATATAAAGGCTAGTATTTATATATTATTCTAAATTAAAGAATCGAATTTATTCTATATCGTTAATTATTAATTTATTTCATTATAATTATCGGCTATAGCCTCTTTATATATTTTCGGCTCCCGTATTTCGGCGCGTATAACGAAAATTAGGAAAATATATAGAGCGATTAAATTAAAGAATTTATATCGAGGTATAACCGAAGGTATATATAATTCGGGATACTTTTATAGGACCTTAATAAATAACTTAATTACTAGTTACTTTATAAACTATAATAAATAGATTTATAATAAATAAAACTATAAAGTATTATCGCTTTTAGGGGGTTATTTATTTAATATAAACGGATAGGCGAGCTTCTATCCTCGCTAGAATTATTATTAAAGTCGGCTTTAACCGCCGCCCGCTTTAATAATTAAATAAAACTAAAAATTATTATACTATATTTTTATTATAATTTAAATATAACTTAAGGTATTCGTTTAATAAAATAAATATTATTTAATTATATAAACTCGCCTTTTTTATTAATAAAATAATAAATTATATTACTTTTATACCCGATTAATTTATATTTAATAATATAAGATTTTAAATACCTTATTTTAATAATAATATTATTAATATAGATTTATATTTTAAAGCCGAGAGTTTTTAAATAACGAAGATTAAACTTAATATTGTTAATCTTTTTAAATAATATTATCTTAATATTAAATTCGGGGGATCGATTACAGAGGTAATTAATTATAAAAATAAATTCCGATTAATACTTCTTCTTTATACCGCTTTTAAGGAGTATAATATATACTTTATAACCTAGGCTCTAGCCTAAATATTTAATAATATTATTATTTATAAAGTATCGCGAGTAATATATTTAAATAAAATTCTTTTCTTTTCTCGGTAGGTTATAAATACCTTAAAATTAAATTCTCCTCCGCTATTAACTTATATAATAATATTTAATTTACTATATAGGTCGCTCGCGATTAACGGTATAAATTTTAAATATAAAGAGGAAATCGCTTTTATATATAAAGATAATAATATAGAACTTTTTAATAAAATTATAAAATATAGTTTTAAAATAGCGGGCGCCGTTATAGGCTTCTCTTAAAGATACTCTTTTATTATTAATATTAATATATTTATACGGGTATTTACCCGGAGTAATAAAATATATATATAATACCCTTTTTATTCGCGATTAAATATATAAAGTATAGGTATAATCCGCCGGTATTAATTTATCTAGGTTAATATTTATAATTATTATCTTTAATGTCTTTGAATTCTATTACCCTAAATAATTTAATTAATAATATTATAACTTTAGATTAAAGGAGATTTATAAAATAATACATATATATACTTTTAGCCTAGGAAGAGTTTAAAATATAATTATTATCGCGATAAAATTTAGAGTAGGATATACCTAGGTATTAAATATAAATATTTTATTATAGGACGTAAAGTAAAAGTTAAAATCTTTATAATTAATAATAATATTTATAAAGATAATTTTAATAATCTTAACTCCGATTAATATTAATTATAATTTAAAAATAAGGTTCGACTATAAATTAAGGATATAAAATATATTAAATAAATATATATTAATTTAACGACTACTATTAATAATATAAATAATAATAATCCCCTATTTTACTAGGGTTAGGTCATACTCGTTAATACCTATAATAAAGATATTTAGAATATTAATATAATCGTCGCCGAAATAAGAACGGTCGTTAATAATATAATAATTATAAACGGTATCGAAGAGAAATATATAAAATAAGTTACTTTTATTAACGGCTATTATTTTAATATTTAAATATATCGGTAACTTTTCTTTAAAAGCGGTATTTATATTAATTTATTATTTTTTATTATTATAACCGCCTCTACTTCTTTAGCCTTAATTATAATTATTATTTTTAATAATATTATTACTTTTTTAATTCCGCGTTTTCTTTAGGTCTTTATTATTATAAAATATTTATCGCGGTAAATAATATAATTATAATTATCTTTTTCATAGTAAGAATAATTTTTTTTTTTATATTTATTAAGGTTCGCCGATTTAACTATTATCGCGATATATCCCGGCGTCGCTTTAATAGCCTTTATACGAATTTCTTTATTTCTAATAATAAATAATAATTTATTAAGAGTAATAATCTAGGCGTTATTTATAATAAAGATAATAAATATTTAAATAAATATATTTTAGAAGGTATTAAATTTAATATCTAGATTTTAAAAATAAATATTAATTAAAAATATATTAAATAATATATAGTTTAAGTTTTTTAATTTAGTATTAATCTTATAAAATTTCCCGGTAGATTCGGTAATATCTATATATTCGCCGTATTTAAAGTTATTAAAACTACGGATCGTTTCGTTAAAAATACTAGAATTTTAAAAGCGGAAGAATTTTTTTAATATATTTTAAATCTTTATAATAACGGTGATATCCTTTATTATTTAATAAATATTAATTTTATAGTATACTTCTATAACTTTATAAATATATTCGATTTTATCCTCCTAAATATCTTTTATAGCTTATAAGGTATATATACCTAATTATTTATAATTATTTCGGTTAATAATAACTCCTAGACTAGATATTATAAAATAAATATTTATATAATATTTATAAAAGAGTTAATCCTTATTAATTTAAAATATAAATATAAAGCCGAGAGGATAATTTCCGTTAAAATAATAAACGTTATTATTATTTAATATTTCGATATCCGAGTAAAATAAATTAGAGGAATCTAATAATATAGGCGCTAAAGAACCTACTATTATTATTATTAATATTTATAACCGTAAATCGGTTAATAATTAAATTAAAGGAGTTTTAATTTTAAACCTAAATAGATTTTATATATTTAATATATTAGTATTAAAGTTTATAACGTCTCGATATACCCGAGGTATATAATTATAAAAATATAAAATCGAGAAAGGATAAAAAAATAAATCGGTTATGAATATTATAATATTATTAAATTTATTTTCGATCTATTTATAATTTACCTCGAAACCGATATTATTATATAAAAATAGAAAATTAAAGGCGGTATAATTCGTACGAAGATTATAAAATAAATTATCTAAAAAATACTTTTATAGGTTATTAATAATATCTTAATTAATTTAATTAAACTATTACTCTAGGGGAGAGCTTAGGGGATTATTTTATATTATTAAATCTTAAAATAATTTATATAAATATTATATGATATATTAATTAAAAATAAGAGGCTAGAATTAAAAAAGCTAGTAAAGAGATAATTAAAAAATAATTAAGAATTATTAAAATATTTATCCCCCTTTATTAAATAATTCTAGGTTATTCGAATCTTAACTTTTTATTATTATTAACGGGGTAATAGCCCTAGAATTATAATAACTTTAAAATTATTAACGAGTTTATAAGGAATAAATTTATTTATATATTAATTTATTCGGTTTTTATTAATCTAAAATCTTCGGTATCCGGGGCTAAATTTATAAAATTTATTTAATTATAAAATTTAATTATTAAAATTATAATCTTTTAACTACCGAATATTTAACTCTTAAATTAACGAAAGCGGTAAAGTATATTAAAATACCGGCGTTATAATAACTACTATATTAAAATATTATTATAGGTATTATTAGGATAATATAATAAATACCTCGAAATATTTTAAAACTAATATTTAGTTAACTAGATAAACTACTATATTATTAATATAATAATTATAATAAAAGCGATTCTAGCTAATTATAAAAATAATAATATACTACTTTAATATAGGAGGGTAAAGAAATAACGTATATTAAATAAAACCCTACGTCCGGGCTTATAACCTATTAAAATATAAAGTAAATAATATTTTTATTATTATTATATAAAGATATTAGAGCGATTAACTATAAAGGCTACTAAAGCTATATTAATACCGCGCTATATATACGGCTAATAAGGTTAATTAACTCTTATTTTAATAAAAATACTATCGGTAAAAAAAAGAATTAAGAAAATAAAAAAGTTTAGAGAATATTTATAAAGATATTAAGAAATTATAATAAAAACGTAGAAATATTATTATAATAAAAAGTATAAATTAAAATCATTTAATATAAATAACCTAGTATTATTATCAATAAAGAATCTCGTATAAAGACGACTAAATAAAGAGCTCTTTTATAGATTAATTAAATTATTTAAAGTTTTTAATATAATTAGGTTATAGGTATATCGCCTAGTATTATTAACGAATTATTATATTTATAATATTTTTTATATATTATTACTAGAACTAAATTATTATAAATAAAACGATATATTAATATTAAATATACCTTTACCGGAATTAAAAAATAATATTAAAGAATAAGAAATAAAAGAGATTTTAAAAAAGAGAAAAATAAAGAGCGTAAACTAATACTTAATAAAATAAATAAATAAAATAAATAACTTTAATTATTAAGAGAATAAAGACGTTACTATATATATAAAAGAATTATATAAAATATATAATTAAAAAGTAAAGGTAAAGAAGAAAATAAAAAAATAAAAAAAATAATATTAATTATTAATATTTACGGGTATTATAAACGGCTTATTTCCTAACTTTAATTATAACGAGTTTTTTATCCTATTTTTTTTTCTAATCTATAAATAATTATAAAGATAATAACGATATAAATCCTATTATCTTTTCCTTTAAATTAAATATATAAATATCCTCTCTTTAAATATTAATATTAAATTTTTTAAATATAACCTCCTCCTCTTTTAAATCCGTATTAAAAGATATATTAAAAAATATATTAAAAAAAGTCGTAGAGTCGAGCGTAAAAAATAAAGGTATTATATATAATATATTATAATTAAAGGTTATATCGACGGCGGGGTTAATAACGGCTTTAAAATTTATATTAAAATTAAAATTAGAATTATTAAAATTATAATCCGATTTTAAGGAAAGGCTTAATAATATTTTTAAATAATAAACTAAACTAGAAAATATTAATATATAATAAATATTAACTTCGTATATTATTTATATTATAACGGATTATATCTTTAATTCTTTTTAAAAATATAATAATATAAGCTAGAAACTAAAGACCTATTTATATTATATTAATAAAATTAGATTTATTAAATCCTATTATATATATATAAGTTTTAATAAACTTTTTATAATATATAATCTAATAACGAAACGTATCTAAAGAACCGTATAATTAATAATAAATAAATAGAGCGTTAATATACCCGCGGTATAATAACGGAACCTAATAATATTAGTTATATATCTTTATAAAATAAAGTATAACGAACCGGTAGGTAAAGATAACGTAATATATAATAATAATTATATACTATATTTACGCGGTTATTATAGGAGAAGTTATTATAGCCGATATATTTTAAATAATATAAATAATAGGTTCTTAAAAGAGTAGTGGAAAATTATAAATATTTAATAATCTTTAAATAAAGAGTTATAATAAATATCTAAAGAATTAATACTATTAAAATATTAAACTTTAATAACGAGTTATTAAAAAATAATAATACGCGTACCTTATTAAATTAAATAAAATAAGAATTTTAGAAGTTAATAATAAATAATAATAATATATATATATAATTCCTTTTAAATAAAATGAATATAAACAAGACTACTATCTAGGCCTTCCGCCAAGACTTAAGTCGGTTAAACTTCGGTTATAAAATAGTTAGATACTGGTTCCTAGAGGGTTTTAGGATTTTAATAATTAGAATACCGTTTATAAACCGTTCTAAAACCGTTATTAAATGGTCGGGAACCTATTAATTACTATTAATTACGTAGGAACATTTCTAACGGTCGTTAAACGGTTTTTAGATAGTTATATATTATATATAAATTATTCGTTATAAGTAAATTGTTCGTTATAAGTAAGTTATTCGTTATAAGTAAGTTGTTCGTTATAAGTAAGTTATTCGTTATAAGTAAGTTATTCGTTATAAGTAAGTTAATTATTATAAGTAAATTACTACCTTAATATTATTAAGGTATTATATCCGTAAACTATATCGCCCAAAAGACTATTTATATTATATATATTTATAAAGTTTATTATAAATAGTAAAGAAGTAAAGGTCGTATAAAAAGTATAAACCGCGAAGGGACTAAAAAAGTAATATAAAGTACTAATAGATACTAGTAGCCTTCCGTAGTACCTACTATACTAATTATCGGAAGAGTCGCTACTATCCTTATTAACCTAGTTATTACTATTATTATCCTAGTTATTACTATCATCATCCTAGTTATTACTATTATTAATAACGATATATTCTATATTAATAAGGTCCCCGCTAGTATTACCGCTCGTAATATTTTATTCCGAATCACTTATAGTATTATTAGTAATAGTATTAATATTCCTAATTCTAACTCTACTAACTCTATTAACTCTATAATCTAAATCGATATTAAACGTATCCGAGTCCTTATTAATATTTAATCTTAATCGGCGTTTATTCTAGATCGTATATAGGATAGCCCTTAATAGGTAATTATTAATATTTAATTAAAAATCATCTTTACTATATAAGGTATTAAATAGGTCGAGGAGATACCGCCTATCGTATTTAAATTATTACTAATTAAAGGGCTACTCTTCGTGAAACTCGGTTATACGTTAATAAATAACTAGCTAAAGAAAGGCGTCTAGGATATCTATAAATAATATATATACGGAAGGCTTTATAATATATATTTTAGGAATCGTAGCCCCTCAGATCTAATTTCATTAAAGTCTACTATATTAATAATAAATTTAAATATCGACTCTAGTTATGATTTATTACTTTTCAAGGTTTTAAAAGTAACTAGCCTTAACAATTAATTACGGCGGCTTAGTTTTAAAGTTATAATAAAATACTATTACTATTTATTAACGGCCGAGAGGATAGTCTATTGGAATATAGGAGTACAGGACTACATAGTTACTACTAACTAAACAGATACTTGGCAATACTTGGTATTAGGGTCTTACACGTATGTTCGCTCTTATCCTCTATAGACAATTAATCAAGAAGTATTTCTACCTACTATAATTTAATAGGTTATAAGCCCGGGCTCTATATATATATCCACTACGTACTCCCTATTCCATAATAAATAATAGTAGTAATATAGTATAGTTATATTATAACTACGCTCTTATAGCGCGTACTAAATTACGCCCGTACAGAATTTTTCTTCTAGACGGTAAATTAAGGCTTAGTACCTAAAATATAGTTCCGCCGGCCCTACCGCTACCAGGAAATAACCTAATAAACTATATACATAACTATAAGGAAGTAGTTAATCGCACTATATAATATACGCTAGAGAGTGGCCAATCGCTTATAAAGAGTTTATATACCGCCAGAAAATAACTAATAAGCGAAGTACGCTACTAGAAAATAACTAATTACTATACTAAGAAATAGCTAATTACCGTAATCGGCTAATATTAGCGTACTTTATATATACCTAAATAAATACCTTAGGGGTAGCTATATACGATAGCTATTTATTATTATTAATACCTCTATATAACTTAATAAAATCATTACTAGCGTATTATAGCTTTAAACTTATAAGGTCTTTTTAAAGCCTAGAATAATCGTAATTAATTACCGCTATAGCTCGTTTACCGCTTTAAAAAATAAGCGTTAATAGCGTTAGTAGCGTTAATAACTAAAAACGGACTTATAACTCCGTAGTCGGGGGGAAAAATACTATAAACTATAATTATAAGTCGTAGTTATAACTATAACTCCTATTATTAAAGTAGTTACTAAAACTATTCACCCTTATTCCCTTGTATAAAATAATAGCGAGCCGAACCCTAAATATACTATCCTCTAAACTTTCAGCCTCGCCGTTTAAAATAACTATAATAATAATAACTACTAAAACGAAAATAAAACCTAGAGTAACTTAAGACTAAACCTCCCTATTTAATTACTAAATAATAATATACTTTTTAAAAACTCTAGCTCCGTACCTTTTAATAGACTAGGTAAATAATCGACTACCTCCGTAATAAAATATATATATACGACGATAAAAGAGACGTTAATACCTCGTATATATACCGTCATCGATCCGACTCTTTCGCTAGCTCTAGTTACTCTAAATCAATACTAGAACTACCTAATAATACTAAACTATTCGGCCTTATACCTAGGTCACCGCTAGTATATCGGTATTTATAAAGACTATTTAGGTATTTACTAAAGTCGAAACTTTAAATTTATTAAAAGGCTTTATTAAATAGAAGTAGGATATATATAATAACTTTAATATAATAAACTTATAGGAATACCTCGAAGATCTATTTATTATAGTCCTAGAACTAGACGTAGGTAAGCCTAACTACGATATCGATACTACGTATTAGTAGTTCACCGATAATAAAATAATTTATAATATCCTCCGTTGTATTATCGCCCCTATAACCTACGCTAAAATTAAGAATAATAAGGTCGCTATTATAGCCTAGACGACTATTATAAACGAATTCAAACCTCATAACTCCGGCTACCTATATAAGGTACTAATTAAATTTAATTAATTTACTACTAGTTGATATAATAGTCCTAGCGACTACGCTAGTAAGTTTCAAAAGGTTTATAACGAATTTTATAACTTTAACTACCTTAAGTTTAATAATAACCTAATAGTCTAATAATTCTACCGTAACCTTAACTCTAATTACTAGCGCTACTATAAAATATTCGCTAAAAACCACGACCTTTTTAATACCGACGGTACTACTAAAATTACCTTAAATATAGCGATCTCTCGCTTCCGTAATATACTATACCTATAGGCTAGTAGTACTAGTTATAGTTAACTAGTATTTACTATATATACCTTAACGCCACAGCGTATCTAAGGGCCTAATTAGGAAGGGACTATTCGATCGTACCCCTACTACACTAACTTTATTAAGCGGGTACGATATTATATTATCTATAATAAACCCTAGTATAATAATCTTAACTATAATAACTAGCGCGACCGTAACCGGCGCGGTCGAGGTAGCCGCGGTAGAGGCGGCGGTAGGGGCCAAAATAACACTAGAGATAATAGCGATAATAATAAAAACTAAAATAATAAGAGTAAAGATAATAAATCCGATAAATTAAATAAGCGCTAGAGGTCTAATACCGAAGGTAACTCTAATTTAAGGAATATAAAACGCTACTACGCCCTTATAGGTATTATAGTTAATATTTCTAAACTCTAGGTCTTAAATACCGGTACTACTATTTATATTAACCACGATCGCTCTATTTTTATAAAATATAATAAGTTTAAAGGCACCGATAATATTAATAACTTTAAGGGCGGCCTAACGTTATATAATAACGACGTTATTCGGTTATTATACTTAGGCGATAAAAACGTATAATATTTTAAAATTAATAACGTTATATACGTTCTTAATAGCGGCTTTAATTTTATTTCCTACGCTAAACTTTAACGAGCTAGTTACCCCCTAGGCTTTATTTCTAAAAGGATCTTTATCGGATCTAAAGAAATTACTATAATCCTATAAAACTATAACCTCTACGTTCTATATATAAATTAATAGTAGCTAGTACTAGCTACTATTAATACTAAAGCCCTAACCTAATAATACGAGAGACTCGGTTATTTAGAGAAAAATAATATAATACGGCTATTTAAAATAACTAACGGTATCGACCTATTAAAGATTAAGGGCGATAACGGCTATAAGACCTATAACGTTATAAAGATATATACTTATTCGTATAAACGCAGCCTATAAAAGGGCCGTTTCGAATATAACGTTATTTATAGTAATATTATTAATCTTAGGGCCTATAACTTCGGCTTTATAATTACCTATACTAATAATAAACTTAAATATAACTACTACTACTTTATACCTAATAAAATAAATGTATTTAGCGCCTTTCATAGCTATAGATCCGCTAAAGAATATAATAACTACCGTATTCATTACCTCTATACCGATAAGGATCTTATATATACTAATAGGGCGTTCGCTAACTACCGGTATAAATATAATATCGTCTAGAGCTACTTTATCCCTAAGAACCCTTAAATAAATAATATATTAAAACGCGTTAACTAAACCCTACTCTAGAAGGTATACGCCCTATTAAATAATAACGGCCTTAATAAAATATTAATTCTAAAACTTATCTCGATTATAAACTAGCTCCGAAATCGGTCTCTTATAATTATAATAGATATTACGCCCTATTAAGACTCTACTAGAATACGTCCTAATCTATCGTATTTATATAATATTAACTAAATCGGCCTATATTAGGATCGTTATATTATAAGTAAAAATTAGTAGAAGTTTATTTAACGTAATACTAAAGGCGCCCTCGTTAAGTATAAGGGTAACTATTTTTATCGAATATTAATATTTACGGGTAAAATACTCCGCTTTATTTAAATTTAATAAACCGAGGAGCGCTATACTAGAAATAAACATACTATAATATAGGTACCGCTAGTTAATAAAATCTCTAGAATAATTCCCCGTTAAGGGGGCGACGTTATAGTAAAATATAAAATTACCTTAAACCTATATAAACCTCCTATTAATATAGAATCAAATATCGACGATTACGGATATAGTAGTAGTAGCTCTAAACTTATTATAGCCCCTTTATAATAACCTATTAGACGTACTATCTCGTTACGGTTATTAAAGTTAAAAGCTAATATACCTAGCCCTAGTTAAGCGCTATAGCCGCTACTAACTATAAGCGACGCCTTATCGCGAGTAATAACACTAGAGTCCTCGAGCTCTAATTTATTAAATAATATAAATCCAGCCTAATGTTCCCCCGCCTCCGCCTCGCCCGTAATATTAATAAAGGTATTTAATAAATATCTAGAGCTACGCGAACCTACCCTCTCCCCCGACCTAATAATACTACTAGTTAAGGTGTTATTATATAAACTATATAAACCTAAAACGTATAAGGAAGCCATAGTTAATACCCTAAATAAAATATACTAATAACTCGGTATAAAGGCCGAAATTAATTCACTTTTAATTAATAGTACCTAGATACTAGTTAACCTACCCTATAATCGAAAAATCCTTCGCGGTAAATAAGTCTATAAACTTAAACGTAGCGCCGTTAGCGAGATAACTCGCTATAAAGCCCGCTAGGTTATACGTAGCTTTAAATAACGATATAAAATCGATTTTAATAAGACGTTTACTTCGGTAGTTAAGCCTATAAACTATAAAGTATTATTCGTTATTATAACTACCTATGACCTAGAGCTTAAATAGATAAATATATAAACTATTTTCCTATACGGCCTAATTAATAATAAAATCTACGTCGAATAACCTACTAGTTTCGACGATAGTTAGGTCGTATATACTTCCTAAAACGTACTTTATATAGGCTTAAATAATCCCCTCGAGTATAATATACTATCTTTATAATTTTCCTAGCTAAGCTAGGCTTTATACCCTTAAGCGCTAACTTTAGTATATTTCTTAACTATAAAATATAATTAGTTATTATACTATATATCGACGATATACTAATTACCGGCGCCGGTAAAGATATTATTATTTAACTAAAATAACGCTTAAACGATAAATATAGGATAATTAACCTTAGCTCTATTACGCACTATCTTAGTCTTAAAGTATCGTACGATCGCCCGAATCGTACGTTATCTCTTAGCTAGGAAATATACCTAGAGCGGGTACTTAAAGATTATAATATATTTAATACTAGAGCTAAAGTTATAGGAGTCCCTATAGACTTTATAATTAAACTCGTACTAGCCGATAAGAGATATTAAGTTAAACCTACCTCTTTTACTATATACTAGTTAGCCGTTAGCTTATTAATATATACTATAATAAGTATATAACCTAATATCGCTTACGCGGTATTAGTAATAAATCGTTATATTTCTAACCCCGATAAATCCTATTAGGCGGCTGTAAAACGTATCTTCCGTTATTTACGCGGTATATTATACCTAAAGTTAGTCTTCTAGGGTTAACTCGCCCTATTAGAGGGTTATACTAATACTAATTAGGCGGGTAATTATAATATAAGGTATTCTACCTCTAGCTATATATTTAATCTCGGTAGTATAATTATTAACTAGTAGTTAAAGTATTAACCGACTATTATATTATTATCCTATAAAGCCGAATACGCGGGCTAGATTTAAGTTATTAAGGAAGTTATCTAGCTTAAAAGGCTATTTAAATAATTAATACCTATTACGCGTATACCCTATTCCGGTAGAGATTTAAGCTAGTATATATTAATAGTACTCGTTATTATATTATTTACGCGAGCCTCCTACTCCGCTCTACTAGCCTACTTTATATTTACGATAATTATCTTTTATGATAATTAGGGTATGATGACCCTAGCTAAAAACCCCTAGGACTATAACCGTATTAAATATATTACGATCTAGCACTACTTCTAGCGCGAAAAAATCGTAGTAAATAAAATCGAGTTCCGCTATATTCCGATTATAGAGTAAATCGCTAACGGCCTAACTAAGGCTCTTTTTAAAATTAAATTTAATATCTTTCGTATAACCCTAGGTTTATAATAAATACGACCTTATAAAAGCCTATCAACGCTTTTATAAAAACCTATTTACGCTCCTATAGGAGTTATCCTATACCGGTAAATATTAAAATACGGCTCTACGGGTTTATCTAGAGGCTCTACGGGCTATATTTTAGTAACCTAATTAATAATAAATATTAATATTTAAATCAATATTAACTAATAACTACCGTATCGAATACTACTAAACTTTCAGGGCCCTATCCAAGGCCTTTATAATATATACTCTCTAAATTTTAACTAAATCGTGTCCGTATATATAACGGTATATCGAAAATCGCGCTAGGCACTTTTTAAGTTATATACGGCGACGATAAAATTACCTTATAATTTATCGTTCTTATTTAGCCCTCCTATAACCCTTATTAATAAATATATACATCGCTAGAATATCCCCTAAGTATCCGTTATAATTATATATCGTTATACCCGTAGTATTTAACGCGGTCCCCGTAGTATCCTAGGCGGTCTTTATACCCTTGATAATCGCTTCCCCGTAGAACCCTATAATATCCGACTATTTCTAATAATCTTCTCGTGGTATTTATATCGCTTATTAATATTCCGACCTAATTACTACTTAAATTTAGCGTATATAGGTTAACTATTAAATAAATTTTTTAAAATACCGTATTTTATTAAAAAACGGAATTTTACTCCCTTAGCCCCCACCGACGTAATTTAGCCTTATAGCTTAGCCTCTACTAATATAACTTAGCCCTATAACTTGGCCCCTACTAATTATAACTTAGGCCTATAATTTAGCCTCTATAAACTATAGTTTTAGCCCCTATAGCCTATTATAACGACCCTAAAATAGGGGGAATATAGGGCTATTTTAGAGACTTCTTAATAGAGGATTTTATTCGAGTAGGAGTATTAGAATATAGGAGTACAGGACTACTTAGTTACTACTAACTAAATAGATACTTGGTAATATTTAGTATCAGGGTCTTACACGTATATTCGCTCTTATCCTCTATAGATAATTAATCAAGAAGTATTTCTACCTACTATAATTTAATATAGTCGTTTTCTATTATTTATAATATATTTAAATCCTCTTCCGGGCCTCCCTATATATAGGATCGTTAGATTTTATACCTAAAAAGACGGCCCGTATAGGTAGGTTTATTAATATAGGTATTAAATAAATATACTAAGAAATAACAACGAGTAAGAAAATTAAATTCTATATATACTTATTCCTCGGTTTTATTAAGCCGTTTAGGTTATTTCCTAATAATCTTATTTTGATTAATATCCTTATCTATTTATAACTTTTTAACTTTTTATAACTCTTTAGTCTTTCCTTAACTTTAGTTATCCCGTTATAATATAATTAAAGAGTTATTACGAGACCTTATATTATCTTAGTAAATAAAGGGCCTCTTTTAACTAGCTATTATAGGGTCTATAGAAGACTTCTAGGGTATAGTAAACTACTTCTAAGGAGTTATAGAAGACTTCTAGGGTACGGTAAACTATTTCTAGGGTACGGTAGACTACTTCTAGGGAGCTACGGTAGATTACTTCTAAGGTACGGTAGACTACTTCTAGGTAACTACGGAAGATTTCTAGGGTACGGTAGAAACCTTCGGCTAAGGCTAGTACTAGGACTAAACTTTTAATAATAAGGATTTACCTTATAAAAGGGGGTTTAAGAGAGGATTAGGTTAGGATTAAACTCCCTTAATCTAAATTCTTATTAACTAGCTTTTATCTAAAAGAATATATTATTTACTTTTTTAGGACTATTAGAGGGTAAGGTATCTTCCGTCTTTAAATCTTTATTTAGGTCTCGCTTTCATCGACGGGCGTTATAATAAAATATAATTCCGATTAATTTATCTCTTAATTCCCTATTTTTCGATATAATAGGTTTATCGGGTATAAATAACTTAATTTATTACCGGGATCTTTTTTTCCTAGGTATTAAGACTTTAAAAGGTTTCGATATAGGAGTAGTTTTCTAGGACTCGCCCCTAGCTATAAATACTACTTCGTATAATTAAAATAACTTTACGATAATAAATAGGATAAAGATTTGATATAAAAGACGAAAGAGTAGACTAAATAAAGAGCTAGGTAATAAATATATATTCGATTCTATAAAAAGATATAGTAGGCGCGGGTTAGATTCCGTTATTCTACGCTAGTACTAATTTAATATAATATATAGTATCGAAATTCTATCCTACCTTAATAATTATATCTAAGTATATATAACGTTTACCGCTATTATTAAATATGATTTAGAACTCTAGGTAAATCTTATCGGAGTATATATATATTCTATAATCTTCTATTCGTTAATTATTATTTCCTATTATTTATTTCATATTATTATAACTCGCTAGTACCTACTAAACTCGCTAAGGCCTATATACCCTTTAATTCCCTATTTCCCTTCTCTTTCCTTATATTCTTAAACTCTATTATAGCTCCTACTCTAGTATAATATACGAAAGGCCTTATTAATTATCTCTTCTTTCAATACTAGTAGCCTCATTATAATATCTATTCCTAAAGGCTTTATTTATATCTTACTCTAAACTTAGTACTACTAAAGACTTCCGTTATATCTTATTTAATAATTAATAATATTACTAGAAATCTTTAATTATACCTTACCCTTAGTTTACCGAAGGTTATTATTTATAACCTTCCGTAACTATACCTACCTTAATTAAAAACGCTAGTAAATATATATTAATATTACGGAAACTAGACGCGTTAAGACGCGAATTAGGGTTCACAATAATAAAAAAGATAAAAAAGTTTATTAAAAGTAAATATTTTAAACCCTTTTTCGACGAGTATACGAAAGCCTAGATCTACTCATAATAAACCTACATAAAATAGTCCGGCGGAGGTAAAGTATAAAGAGTCGGTCTAAAGTATATAAAAATAAAGTTTATTAACGGTAAAAGAGCCGGTAACGATCAGTTCTTTTATAAATACCTAGATAAGGACTCCTAGGATAATATCGACTATTATACTATAATACTATATAATATCTAAAAGGCTAATCTAAAGAGTATTTAGGGTTTATTCTATAAAAAGGGCTTCTTAAAGGCGGAAATATATATTAGGATCTAGGCCTTAATTAAATACTAGGAATATAATTCTATACCTTTACGAAGGCTAAAGACTTCTAAACCTATAATACCTACTAAAAAGCCTACTCCTATTATCGGTAGAGATAAAGAGTAGTATCTTAAAGAAAATTAACTTATATTTAATAAAGATTAACTTATTCTTATTAAAAATCAGGAGTAAAATAAAGAGGATATTTTTTAACCGTTATAAAATTTCGATACTAAAGATACTATTAAGAATATTAATATTAAAATTAAATTAGAATACCTAGAAAATAAATAATAAATAATTATACCACCTAATTTTTTATCTTTTAATAATAATTATTTTTTATTAACCCATACTCTATCTAATACCGAGTATATATATATTAAGAATAATAATAAGAACTTCGATATCTCTAAAAGATTTTAGAAAACTTAGTTAATAAATTAAATTATAGAATATCATAACGATATTTAAAGCTTTAGGGAGAAGTTAGCTTTTATTATTAATCTCGATAACTTAGCCTTAAAAAAATAAACCATTATTTTTAAAAAGTTAATTTAAGATTTTAATAAAGATTTATTAATTTATAATAACTTCGATAACGTAACTAGAGATAATTTCGATAAATAATAAAAATAATTAAATAATATTAACTTTTAGCGGGAAGATATTAAGGTAGTATATAAACTATTAAAAATACCTTAAGAAGGGTCTATAATAATCTTTTATATACCGGGTATATCGTTATTTTAAATACTCGAATTCTAGTAGCTAGTAGCCGTTAAGGCGATTACTAATTTCTATAATAACTAACTAGGAGGTTATATTTTAGTAGATATAATAAAGTTAGGTAAAACCTAGGTTATTATATACTTCTTATTATTTATAAACTCTTGACTAACCCCTTACGGAAGGTTTTATACTTTATTTATACTATACCTTACGGAAAGCTTCCACGGCTTTATACTCTATTTATACTATACTTTACGGAAGGCTTCCACGGCTTTATACTTTATTTATACTATATTTTACCGAAGTCTTCCGTAGGGCCCTTAACTAACCCTATAAAACCTTTTACTAATAATATTAGATAGAGAGGATAATAATAGAGATTGGATATATTATTATTAAACTAATCCTTATTCTTATACCTAAAAATTTTATTATTTAATGAATTATATAAATCGAACTTATAGCCCTAGGAAAGTTTAGTCTCTATAAATACTAGGGTAACGTAAAAAGATATAAATTAACTATAAGCGACAGGGCTATAAAGGGTAAACTTATATAAAAGTATTTAATTTTTAATAGAGAGGTTAAGAATTATTATATTATCGTTATAAATTTATATAGTACCTTTATCGCTTATTATAGGCCAAGTATATAACGCCTATAGCGTATTAATTCAAAAGGTTAGATAAAAATAAAGGTAGATACTAGGATAAACGAATTAAATAAACAATAACCCGATCGCCTTAATTATTATTTTGAATATATAATAATAAATAAAGCTTATTTAATTAAATAACTCTTAAGTAAAGAATCTACTACTATCTAATAACTAAAGGTAGATTTCTATATTCTTATAATAACTACTTACTCTAATCCCGAATAATATCGATGATTAGCGTGGCTATATATTATTTCTTAAGGCCAAAAACATTAATACCTAGTAGGAGGAATAGTTCCTTCGAGAGATAAACTTTAAAAAGGATTTAAATTTATATAAACTTAATAATAACTACCTAGCTATAAAACTATAAATAACTTCGAGAGTATTAAAAGATTAAATCTATATAATAAAGATTACGCCGGCTAAAAAGGGTCTCTATATCGCCAAGGTCTAGAAGAACTATATAATATATCGGACTTACTTAAATTAAATACTATTTAACAAAGGTATAATAATTAGCTCGCGGTTACTGAAAATATAAACTATATTTATTAACTATACGTATAACGTAGAAGAGAAGGAGAAGTATAAAGTTATAAAAAATAAATTATTAGGGAATCTAATCGTACCCGGATCTAAGAAAATAAAATCTAAATAATTACTAGCCGTCTATAGAAAGCTTTTTATATCTATAATATCATTATTACTACCGCTACTCGACGATATATATAATCTTAAGGCGATAAACCTAAAGAAAACGTTTAATAAATAATTATTCCACCTATAATAGTTCTTAGATATAAATATAGATATTAATATTAAAAATCCTATTAATATATTATACATATTATATTAAGGCGCGCCTAAGATTAAGGTACTCCTACGGAATATTCGAAATTAGGTAAATACCCGCGCAGAGGTTCTATATCTTACTTATCTATTAAAGGCTTCGGTAGATATTAATCTAAGATTATAAGTTATTAAAGATTAAGAAAAGATATCAATATTCTATTAATTACCTATAATAACTGCGCTCCTATTTATAATATACCGACTACTATAATTAGAAGTAGTAATTATTACTATATTTCACTTAAATCAAGAGCGTTAGATCATTATCGACTAATCTAATCAAAATCGTTATAAGGCTTAAATTCTAATCATAACCTTCGCCGTTAAGGCTACGGGCCTTAACCTCCAAAAGATATATTAAAGAGTATATATTATCGAGGGGATAACTAATCTCGGTATATAAAATCAAGTTATTAATCGGGTTAAACGATTAAATAATCCGAATAAAATAGTATATATCTATAAGTATTATATTAGTAATATGTTTAACGATAAATAAATTATTCGGAATATTAAGAAAGTAATCCTAAAGACTATAACTACCCTTAATCGAATAATTTTCAGCGAGGATAATAATAATCCCGCTACTATAAATATCGGAGACTAGTATATTATAAATATATAATTTATCCGCTATAAGGATATAGACCTAATAATTTATTACCCTAAGTAACTAAAGATTCTATCTACGGATAACCTTTTTAGGTTTATACTACTCCGTACGAAAAGCTAGTATATAATAATATAAATAAATAATCTCTACTCTTAACCTTAAAGACTTTAAATCTAATATTATTTACAGGGTATATATAAATATATAATAATCCTAATATATATATACCTATAGAAGCCTTCGGTAATATTTATTATATTTAATAACCCTAGCGTTAAAGCCTCTCGTATAATTATAGGTATCTATATAGTAGCCCTAGCGCTAAAGCCTTTAATATAAATATAGGTATCTATATAATAATTAGTTTCTCTAGAAACTATAAAGTACATTAATTACTAGCTTATCTAGTAAAGACCCCGGTATATTAATACCTCTACAAAACCTTTCCGCGATACTCATTATAATTAATAGCTATATATAAGACGAAGTCTACGATACCCTAGCGCTAAAGCCTTTAGCCACGAAGGCTATTCATTTTATTTTATTCTTTTAGTCGTTTTAATACTACCTCCGGGTAGGTAAACCTAATTACTAGATAAATAATAATATCTCCCCTATATATACCTAATAGTAACTTAGAATATTAATACCCTAATTTCACTTACTAGACATTATAGTATATATTAAATAAAATTTATTCATTAAAATATAATTCTTTCTTTTTTCTAAAGTTTTTATTAAGTTACGAAATAATACCTTAAACCTATATCTCGGCTATATAACTATTAATTCATTAATAACTACTCGCCTAAATTCTCCTAAACTTTTAGTAAATTAAGAGGATACTAATAAATATTTATAATTATAATTATAATATTACGCGACTCTTACGTATTAAGTTATTATAAAAGTTACGTTTATATACGCCAGCCCTAATAGTAAAACATCTAGGTAGAAACATCGTTTAATATTTATAATATTTTCATCCCCTTAGTCTAAACTATCTTCTTATAACTTTTCATGAATTCAGAACCTACCGTTATAATATAAGAGTAGTATATACTAATTTTCTTACCTTTTCTTAAATTTTTTGGCTAAAAGTTTAGAGTAATCTTAACTCCCGGCCCGTCCCGTAGAGTCTTAACTCTAAATATTTACGTACTTTCCTAATTAGGTTATAATTATTTATAACTAGCCTTTAATACTCCTACTTATTTATTTACCTACTTATACCTCGCTACGTATATAGTATATACGTTATAACTTCTCGGCCTCGAAATATTAATTACCTAGAAATATTTATATAGAATACTAATATTATATCTAATAAAGAAGTACCTTCATCCCTATTATCTTTATAATTATTTATATAGTAACTACTTTAGGTACCGGAGCTAGTCCTAGTACCCTAACCCAGTTCTTTACTATTTAAAAATACGAGTATAACTATAAAAAACTCCGGTAGGACTAATAGCGACGATAAATTATAACTAAAGAATAAAGATTTTTTTAGAGGTAGTATAAATAATATAATTATAACTTTACCTAGTATTAATTCATATACCTTAATTAATATAGATAACGATTATAATAAAGATAATTTAGAGGATAACGAGGACCTTTTTATTATAAATAGCCTTTTACTATTTATCTTAAATACTAACTATATTATAATTAACCGAAAATATTAATAATATTCCTTAAAAACCTTAACTTTTTATAATCCTTTAATACCTTAAAGACCTTTATTCCGAAAACGAGAGCGAAGATAGTAACGGTTAAATATTATTCATATATACGCCTAGTATTACTCGTTTATTCTTACTCTTATATTTATACTAAAGCTAAATCTTATTTCTAGAAATACGGCCGCCTTCCCCGCCTTCCCCTATACCTTTATATAAAGTAGTTATCTAGTAAAGTAGTAAGGAAACTCTTCTACTACCCCTATATCTAGTACTAGGCTTATAGTTCGAGAGGTCGGGTTATTCTAGGGCCGACTATATTAGGGTATAAAAGATTATATAATTATCGAGGCCTTCCGTAAATAATAAAACGGATATAAATAACGAATAAAAGGAATTAGACCCTATATAAACTCTTCCGTTAAAGCTGGATATATTAAAATAATAGGTTCGACGTTATACCCCCCTACTCAAAATTATACGGAAGTCTTTAATAGTTATTATTAAAAAATAGTTATCCCTTCCGTAATATTAGAAAGGTATATAACGTTAGAGGATTAAATATATCTTATAATAATATTAATATAATCCCTATAATTTAATTCGTACTATATTAACCGCTATAAAGCTCCGCGAAAAAATATTCTTTAATATAACCGAATATATTAATAAACCTATAGAGCTATAATACTCCCGTATATAAAAGTCTTCGATCAAAACTACCTTTAATAAGGTATTTTATATATAGGTAGGTAAATCTATCTTCGCTAAAAATGTTATCCGTATTAAAAGTTCACGTTTATATCGTATTAATTATATTACTTTTATCGGTCGAGATTATCGGTTAGTATCTAAAATAAAAGAGGATATTATTATTATAATATAAATAATTACTAAGAAACGATACGAATAATCTATACTATATATTTTTAATCTAGATTTTAGCGATAATTATAAGTACTTTTTTATTAAAGATATCTTACTTAAATAAACTCTAGATACTATTAACCGCTATCTTAATATATATTTTAACCGAGAATATAATAAAGATAAAAAAGAAAAGGAGTTTACTTACCCTAATAATCGTTTTTATATTAAAAGAGTTTTTAGTTTCTAAATATCTATTACTAGGCCTTTACGTTAATTATACTAGGCCCGTATAAAGTTTAAGGTAGTTTACTTTAACTATAAATATCTAAAAACTTTTATTAATAATTATTACACCTCTTTATTATATATACTATTTATTAATAACTTTAGGGTATATCGGAATATATACCGGGCTCTTAAAGTTTTCTATTTAATTCCTATATACCTCGATTATATAGAGCGTAGGAAACTAGTAAATATATTCATATTAATATTAGGGCCTTATAGTACGAATATTATTAATATTATTAAAACTTTCCGTAGGCCTATTTAAGACCTAGACCGAGGGCTAGAACTAGAAATCAACGATAAAATAAAATCGGTATATACTTTCAATATAATATTCCTTGGGGATATACTATAATAAACTAATAATAGGGGTTTTATACGATATAATATTTGATGAGAATATCGTATATACTTTTATCTAAAAGAAGAGAGAGTAGATCTAGATTATAATATTATTCGGAATAAAAGATATTATTAAGAGACTATTAAATAAAGGGAGTATATAAAAAACCTCGATATTATAAAAGACCTTAGTAATTTTATTAAAGATATAGGCGTTAGATTTAAAGTATTATTAATTACGAAATTTACTCTAGCCCTCGATCTTATCTAGATACGGGCTTATAATACTCCTTATTTTAAATAAAGAGGTCTTAGGCGTATCCTTTAAAACTTTTTTATAATATTAATCCTTAGTAAATACAGTATTACTATATATATAAAAGCCTTTTAAAACTTTTAATTCCTATTAGGCTAAAGCCGAATTCAAAGCCTAACGTTTTATATTTAGTTGTAGTCCTTATCGGAAGCTAGTAAAGCTACTCTATTAATACCCTTAATACTCCGAAGCGATATTATAATTAACTAGTTCCGGCTTACGTTTCTTTAGGTTATTAATAATATTATAATTATCGAGTCATTACCTATACGAGTTATTATTAAGGTATTTAGTCTAATTATACGATCTAATATATTTATAGGTAGTTAACGTTATACCGAACTAAATATACTTTATTAATATATAATAAAGGCGCGTCGGGTATACTAAAAGTTAATTTTATATACTATAGTAATAATATCTACGGAAGGCTTCGGCGATAAAAGTAATAATAATAATAATAAAAATAGAGCCTTAGGTAATATGTTATTATAGGTAGTTTATTCTAGCTCCGACTCCGACGAAATAATACCGTTACCTCTAGCGCGAAAGAAGGGTAAATAGAAAAATAAGGTACTAAAGTCTTTAGTTAATAAATTCTAGCGGCTCTTAATACTACCTAATATATATATAGGCCTATACTTTACGGAAAATATTAGGGAATATATAATAGTTATAAATTCTAATATCCTAGCTAGCGAGCTAAAGTATAAATAATTAAATAATTATTATCCCGCTACTCGAGGTTAATATCTCTTTAGAATTTTTAAAAATATAGCCGATATCGTTACCCCTCCTAACCTTATAGGATACCTATTCGCTTAAGACATTATAAAATAGTCTTTATAACTAGGGCTAGTAAAAGTATAGGATTATAATTACCCGGAAATAATAAAAGTATTTAGGCTACTCGATATATAATATCTAGCGCTTATAAAAAACTTTATATTAATTAGAGAGTAGACTATTAAAGATAATGAGGAGGGTCTCTATAATATAACCGGCGACGGCGAATATAAATCTATATAACTATTGATAACGGGTTTCGAATTAGACCCCTTCTTTTATATTAAGGTATCTATTAATTTAATAAAACTTAATCTATAGTATAAGTTCATTTAATATTCAATAGTAGCCTATCGGAATAAATATAGGATATATATATTAGATTTAGGCTAGAAGGTACTAAAATAGTACTATAGAGTTATTTATATAAATCCGTAGGTTATCTTTAGAGTCGCTAGAGGTATATAAATATAAATATTAATAAAGCCTTCCGTAGAACTAATCGTCGTTATATCTATAATATGAATAACTACCTACGTATTAGTAATATTAAGGCTAGGTTAATATAATACTTCTACTACTCCTATCGCCGGAAGAGGTATATATTTCTAGTTATATATATTATAACTCCGCTACTAGAGTAAGATCTAGAGGTAACTAATAAAATAAATATAAATCGTCCGATTTTAGACCTAGTACTAGGACTATTAATATATTGTTTCGAGGGGACCTAGTAAATATATAAACTTCTAACTTTTTTTTATAAAACGATCTATATAATTAATACTCCTAATAAGCCAGATTAATTTAATAAGGCGCGGTATATTATAGAATATATATAGGGGGTAGTATATTTATAATAATTAAATATAATAATAAGATAATACTTTAATAAGGTAATATATTAATAAGGAGAAAAAGTAATAAGATAATAATAATAGTCCTAGTAATAAGGTAATAAGGTAAAAAGATAATACTTTAATAAAATAATATTTAACGAAACGGCTTTAAGGGGATAGGAGAAAGATTTAATAAAAGAGACGAAAGACTTCGATAGGATACCGTTTTTAATAATACGGAAGTTTTTTATACGGCCGGTAGTTATTCTAGCCGGTAACTATAAACGGTAGCGAAGGGTAAAGTAATAATATAGGTAGTATAGTTATATAGTTATTAACCCTATAATCTACTAGATTAATTCCGTTTTATAACCGTTACTCGACCGTTATTCAATCGTTTATTATTATTAATTAATCGTTTACTCTCTCTAAACTATTAACGGTTAATAGTTTTAAAAAGGGGAGGTATAACGTTAATCGAGGTTTTTAACCGTTTTACTACCGTTAAATAACCGTTATTAAACCGTTAATATACTAGTTTCTAACCGTTGTATTCTAGCTTATAGTAGGCGAGTTAACTACTATCGAACAATCTTATAACCTTATAGATAGATAGGATAGTAGTATTAATAAAGAAAAGAAGTTATTATATTTAAATTTAAATTAAAAGTTATTAAAAAGAAAATTTAAAAAGAGAAATTAGAATATATTAATTTAAACTCTTATAGCGAAGTACGTATAATAAGTTTTTATTTATATTATAAATAAACTTATAGAATTTATACTAGTAATTAATTAATAAACTTAAATATTAGAAATATATAAAGTTATATATATAAAAAGTTAATATAGTAGTATTAAAAAAATAAAGTATTAAGGGCGAAGGCCGAAGTTATAATTAATATTAAGATTTACTATTATTATATAATTTACTAATAAACCCTTTTTAGAATTATATTACAAAATTTAGAATTTCCTTAAATTCTTATTAATCAATAATCTATTTATTACCTATTAAATATCGTAAACGAATATTTATTATAAACGAGCTTCGCTTTTTTATAAATAAAATAAACTAGGATCTTTAACGAGTTTATAAATTATTTAATTAATTCTTAAATCTAAATAAGGGTTCGGTTATAAAATTATATAAATATATTTCGCTTAATTTATTATAAACGCGCCGAGTAAATAAACTCGTGTTATATATATATATTAATAATATTTATTTTAGAAGTATTTTTTTCTTTATTCGCTTAATAATTTTAAAGAGTTTTATCGAGTATTTATTAATATATATATTAATAACTATTAGTTTATACGAATATATATTATTATATTTCCTTATAATTATATAAAAGTAATATATTTATACTTTATTTTTCAATTATATATACCGATTTTATAATATTCTTTCCCTTATTTATTTTACTAGGTTTAAAAGGTTTTACGAATAATTATTATTAATAAAAAAGAATATCTACGGAAGGTTATTAATCTTTTATATTATTATTTATTAAGAAATATATATTTCATTTATATTATTTATTTATTATTTTTTCCTTTATTTCCTTTACGGGTTTAAAGAGTTTTCTTTAATATTTTAATATTTAGATTCGGGGCGAATCCTTTAAAAAGGGAGATAATTATTATATTATATTAAAACTAAATTTTAATAGTTAAAATTCGGGGTAAAGATTATATATATAATATATAATCTTTATATTAACTTTATTAATTAATAATATAGTTAATAAATTATTAATATTATAGTTAAATATATTATTATATATTTAACTAGTTACTTTTAATTTTTAAAATTCCTTAAAAATTAATTCTTTTATTAAATAATAAAGACCTTTACTAAGTTTATATACCTATTTTTATATTATTATATATATTTTAAATACCGTAGCCTAATATTTTTATTATTATATCTATATTAATAATTATCGACGATTATTATTTATTAAAGTTTATAGTTTAAGGACTATAAAGGGTTAGTTAAATTATATATTAATAAATCGAAAACTAGTTTTAACGACTGGAGGCTTAAAAGTAAATTATTTTAAATATTTAATATAGGCTCGGGGCGCCTAAACGGTTATAAATATATATTAAATATTAAATTATTTAACGGGCGCTCGACGGGCGCCTAGAATTATTATAAAATAAATTTCGAGTTCTTTATAAACGTATTTTAAATTTAAAACTTTAAGAGTTTTAATTTTAAAAAATTATATAATTTATTGCCTAAAATTTTTAAAAATCTTAAAATTTTATAATTATTTTTATCGACGGTAATAACCCTCTAGAATAACTTTTAACGCTAGTAAATTTTAATTCGCGGAATCGATTAATTCGTATAAAATCCTCGCGGAGGTATACCTAGGCTATATACTAAAGTCTATAATAATAATAATTATAGAGGTATAGTAATATTAAAACTATAATTATAATTATAATTATAATTATAAATTAAATAAGATTACGGCTATAAATAGAATAAAGTTATAATTATAAATAATAGTTATAAATGAGGCTTAAAACCAATAGTAGACCCCTAATTTAGCGCCCGTTAATAGTGGTTTTAAATTTACTCGGTATATACCCGAGTAGCCCTAGGCCCTTTAATTATATACCTCGGGCGTATATTAAATCGGTAGATAAATATTATATTTAAGGCTCTTAAGGCGCCCGTCGAGCGCCTTAATTTATAATTAAACTATTTTTCGTTTTATCGATATATAAATATATTGTTAAATAAAAGTTTCTTTATTATTTATTATAAATAGTATATTTATTATTACTAAACCTATTAATATCGAAGATATAATTCGTTATTTTGAAGATCTTAAATTTAATAATAAAGATTTATATAATAATATTACGAATAAGATTCTATATTTTAATTATAATTCAAGATTTTTATTATTTAATTTATAATATTTAATTTTAATATTCGGCCGTTAAATAATTAATTTTACGTTATAATATATTATAAAAAGTAAAAGATTTAGATATAATATTTTTAATCTTATTAAATATATATATAAAAATATATCCGTTAATTTTTTATTTAGTTATTATAAAGTACTCGATAATTTTATCTCGAAATTTATTAATAAATTTTAAATATTACTTCGAAAATAAATATAAAATGAAAAGAAAAATATATATTTTATATTAAGAAATTCGTTCTTTAAGATTATAACTCGGAAGAGAGTTATATCTTTATAATTTAATTGGGATATTATAATTATAAGCGATTAATTAAAAATAAGAATAATAACGAGGATATATTATAATAATAATATATTAATTTAGAAATAAAGAGTCGAATAGGTTCTATATTAAATATTTAATTACTTTAATTTTAATTATTCAATTTAGATTCTATAAAAAAGAGTCGTATATTATAGAGCGATTTTATATTTAATAACTAAATCTTAAACTATAAAAATTATTAATCTATTATTTTTATTATTATTTTTAATTTATTTTTAAATCTTATCTACCCCCCTTTAAATAATTAATTATAAAAGTTTTATATATTTAAAATAATATTTTTTATCCCTTTTTAAATATTTCTCCGCCTAATTATATTATCGCCTAGTCGATATTATTATATTTACCTTTATTTATACTCCTCTTACTTTTATTATAATAAAGTTATAACTAATATTTATTTAATAAACTAATATCTAGTTCGAATTCTTAATTATATTAATATAATAATTAATTAAGAAATAAATATAGGTTCTTAAATAAAATTATAATAAAGATATATATTTCTTTATTCTTCTTAAAGGGAGTAAACGTATTAAGGATAAAGAATATAACGAAATATATATTCGAATTAATTCGAGTTAAAAAGCCTTATTTAATATATTTAATAATATATATTATAATAAAAGATTATAAATTTAGTTTTAAAAAAATAATTATATTTTAAAATAAATAATTTAAGAGTATATTATATTAAAATATAAAGTAAATAATATTTATATTATTATAATATAGAGATATTAAAGCGATTAACTATAAGGGTTATTAAAGCTATATTAATACCGTATTATATATACGGTTAATAAAGTTAATTAGCTTTTATTTCGATACTTCAATTTAATTATAATATCGATTTAATATAATAACACTAAAGGGTAAAATAAGTTATTTATTTTACTTTATAATATATTAAAATTAAATATCGGGTCGTAGGAGTAAACTAAATATTAAGTTATAATAATAAACTAAATTTAAATATAATAATATAAGATCCCTTTTTTATCTAAATACCGGGTAATTAAAATAAAATAAATAAATCTATTATTACTTAATAAAAATTCCGTTTTTTAATAAAAGGCGGTTTTTTAAAATTTTTATTTAATATCTAATAAGTATATATTAAAAAGTTATAGAAATATAAGCGTAGAATATATAGAGGCGAATAAAATATTATAAGATAATTATATAAAGTATTATAAGGGCTACCCTAATAAAAGAAAAATATAAACGATATTATAAATTCGTTTAGGGAGCGTATATAATATTATAGGTACTTTAATATAAACTTTATTAATATATAATATATTAAAAACCGCGTAATTATTAATTATTAAAGTTTTAAAAAGGAAGGTCTAAAATAAAGACTATAATATTAATTTATTAAATTATTAAATATACGTATTAACTAAGGTCTTTAAAGACGTCGGTATTACTAAATTATATACCTTTAATATAATAATATCTAGCGGTTTAGGTATATTTAATAAACTTATATTATATAAATATAAAATTACGATACCGTAGCTTACTAAAGTCTTAAGATATATTAATATTATAATTATAAATAATTAGATAAACGCTAGAGGACTCTCGAATAATAGTTATATTTTAATAATACTATTTAAATTATTTATAGTAAAGTCGAGCGATTTAATTAATATTATAATTATTAAATAAAATTAATTAATTTAGCGCTAGAGGCTTTAGGCGCTTTTAAAGATTATTATATAAATTAATAATATTAAATTCGAGGTACTCTTTAACCTAATTACTCCGTTCTTCATTAATAGAAAAATAAATAAAGTTAGGATATATAATTATTAATATATAACTATATATATATAAGGAACTATTTTAATTCTTAGGTAATAATATAAAAACCGAGAAAAAATATATCGGGTATAAATAACGTTTACGGTATTTAATATTCGATATTAATTAAAACGGTTATTACGATCGAAGCCCGCGGTTAAATTAATTTAAATTAAACTTTAAAAGTAATTAAATAAAATAATATATTAAAATTTTAGGTCGAATCATTATAGGGAGTATATTAAAAATATATAATATAATAAATATACTAGCCCCTTATATAAGGCTAGAAAATAAAATTTAATATTATAAATTACCCGAAGAGTCTTAATATTTAGTATAGAGTCGTATTAAATAAATATTATACTATAGTAATAACTCCTATTAAGATAAAAAACGGCTTTTATTATTTCTACGGTTAAGGAGTATATTAAACGATATCGCGGGCTTTATAAAGAACTTTCTAGCCTAAAAGTTTTATGAAATATAACGAATTTATTTTTATTAAGGGCATTAGTTAACCCGGTAACTATTTATTTATTAGTAGGTATATATTCTAATTTAATTTCGCTAGATTAATCTTCTCGCGTACGAATTATATTTAAATAACGATATATTTAATATAAATATAAAATTAGGGGTTTTTAATTAATATTATAATAAAATATTATTACTCTAATAATAAGGTTTTTTATAATAATATTTAGCTCCCGTAATAATCTCTAAAATTAAATAATCTTTTTAATAATTTATATCTAGCCGGTATATTCGGCTTTATATATTAATAAAGTAATAATAAACTACTATTTAAAAAACTAGTTAATAATTTTATTTCTAATATTAAAAATATATCCCGAAGTTAAACGTCGGGTATTAAATTCGTTTATTTAATTAATATTAATATACCCCGTAAAGGGAAATATAAAGTCGTAAAATATTAATTATAAATAGGCGGTCCCTTTAAGGTATTAAAAAATATATTTAATAATTTTCTAATAAGATTTATCTAGGTTAAAGTTATAGCGGTTAATAACGAATATAGTATATACGATATCGGGCCTTATACTTAGTATAATATATATAAAAGAATTAATAATAGATTAATATTAAATACGGGAGTTACTAGGAGTAAAGAAATCTTCGTTTATTATATAAAACTTTTCGGTATCTATAAAAGTAGTAATTAGGTAGGTATTTTATATACCGAATTTCTTTAATATCTTTTTAAAATAGGTAGATTAGTTTAATCGGAGGATCCTATTTATTTTATCCTATAATACCGATATATTAAAATAATAAAAGTAAGGCCTTAGGTCGCTTATCTAGAATTATTAAAAAAGAGCGTCTTTAATATTACGAATAATAATATTATTAGGGCTAGTAATAAATAGGTTATTTATATAGCCGGCGATAATAACCCGATCCTTAATATTGATAAAAACGCTTTTATTAGAGATAAAAATATAAAAGTCTAAGGTTTTTAAGAAGTTAGATAATATTTTAAATTATACTCGAGGCGATTATTTTAGTTTATAAAGGGCCTAATTAAAATAATAAATTATATATATTTTAAAGCCAGCGGTAGGAAATCTAGTAGATTATTCGATATAAATTTCTTCCTATACCGCGCTATATAGGAAAATGATTTTAATATTTATTTATTTAAGATCCTAGTCTAGGGTAGTAATAAGAGTAAAGATAATTTTATAATTTATAAGCTTTACTATAAAGGCGAAAGTTTTATTATAATTTAAAACTTTTTATTATTCGAAACTAAGAACTACCTAACGTACTTTATAACGTAGTATTTTACCTACGGTACTACGTTTTAGTTTATAGACTTATTTACCGCGTAATATTTTACGCCTTATAGGTATAAAGGCTAGTATCTATATATTATTTTAAATTAAAGAATCGAATTTATCTTATATTACTAATTATTAATTTATTTTATTATAGTTATCGGCTACAACCTTTTTATATATCTTCGGCTCCCGTATTTTAACGCGTATAACGAAAGTTAAGAAAATATATAAAGCGATTAAATTAAGGGATTTATATCGAGGTATAATTAAAAATATACGTAATTCGGGATAATTTTATAGGATCTTAATAAATAACTTAATCGCCGGTTATTTTATAGGTTATAATAAACGGGTTTATAATAGATAAAGTTACGGGGTATTATCGCTATTAATATTATTATCGTTTTTAGAGGGTTATTTATTTAATATAAACGGCTCTAGATATATAAGCGAGCTTTTATCTTTATTAAAATTATTATTAAAATCGGCTTCGACCGCCGCCCGCTTTAATAATTAAATAGAACTAAAGACTATTATATTATATTTCCGTTATAATTTAAATATATTTTAAAGTATTTATTTAATAAAATAAATATTACCTAATTATATAAACTCGCCTTTTTTATTAATAAAGTAGTAGATTATATCGCCTTTATATTTAATTAATTTATATTTAACGGTATAGGACTTAAAATACCCTATTTTAATAATAATATTATTAATATAAACTTATACTTTAGAGTTAAAAGTTTTTAGGTAGCGAAGATTAGGCTTAATATTATTAACCTTTTCGAATAATATTATCTTAATATTAAATTCGGGGGATCGATTACGGAGGTAATTAACTATAAAAACGAATTCTAATTAATACTTCTTCTTTATATTATTTTTAAGGAGTATAATATATACTTTATAACCTAGGCTCTAGCCTAAATACTTAATAATATTATTAATTTATAAAGTATCGTAAATAGTATACTCGAGTAAAATCCCCTTTTTTTCTCGGTAGGCTATAAATACCTTAGAGTTAAATTCTCCTCCGTTATTAATATAATAATATTTAATTTACTATATAGGTCGCTCGCGATTAACGGTATAAATTTTAAATATAAAAAGAAAATTACATTTATATATAAAAATAACGATATAAGATTTCTTTATAAAATTATAAAGTATTGTCTTAAAATAGCGGGCGCCGTTATAGGTTTCTTTTAAAGATACTCTTTTATTATCGATAAGACCGACGAGGTTATTATCGATATATTTAGACGGGTATTTACCCGGAGTAATAAAGTATATATACGATACTCTTTTTATTCGCGATTAAATATATAAGGTATAAGTATAATCCGCCGGTATTAGTTTATTTAGGTTAATATTTATAATTATTATCTTTAACTTCTTTAAATTCTATTACCCTAAATAATCTAGCCGGTAATATTATAACTTTAGGTTAAAGAAGATTTAAAAAGTAATATATATATATATTTTTAATTTAAAAAGAATCTAGGATATAATTATAATCGCGATAAAACTTAAAATAAAATAAACCTAGGTATTAAATATAAATATTTTATTATAGGATATAAAATAGAAGTTAAAGTCTTTATAATTAATAATAATACCTACGGAGGTATTTTTAATAATCTTAACTCCGATTAATATTGATTACGATTTAAAAATAAGGCTCGACTATATATTAAGGATATAAAGTATATTAAAAAAATATATATCGACCTAGCGGCTAGTATTAATTATATAAATAATAATAATCCCTCGCTTTACCGGGATTAGGCTATACTCGTTAATATTTATAATAAAGGTATTTAAAATATTAATATAATCGTCGCCGAAATAGGAACGGTCGTTAACGATATAATAATTATAAATAGTATCGAAGAGAAATATATAGAATAGGTTACCTTTATTAATAATTATTATTCTAATATTTAAGCGTATTAGTAACTCTTCCTTAAAGACGGTATCTATATTAATTCGTTATTTTTTATTATTATAACCGCGTCTACCCTCTTAGCCCTAATTATAATTATTATCCTTAATAGTATTACTACCCTTTTAGCTCCGAGCTTTTTTTTATTTTAACTAGGTCTTTATTATTATAAAGTATTTATCGCGGTAAATAATATAATTATAGTTATCTTTTTTATAATAAGAATAGTAAATAACCTCTTTTATATATTTATTATAATTCGTTAATTTAATTATTATGGCGGTATATCCCGGCGTCGCTTTAATAGTCTTTATACGAATTTCTTTATTTCTAATAGCGAGCGATAACTTATCGAGAATAATAATCTAGGCGTTATTTATAATAAAGATAATATATATTTAGGTAAATATATTTTAGAAGGTATTAAATTTAATATCTAGGTTTTAGAGATAAATATTAATTAAAAATATATTAAATAGTATATAGTTTAAGTTTTTTAACTCGGTATCGATCTCGCGGAATTTCTTAATATATTCGGTAATATTTATATATTCGTTATATTTAAGATTATTAAAGCTACGGATTATTTTATTAAAAATACCGGAACTTTAAAAGTAAAAGAACTTCTTTAATATATCCTAAATCTTTATAATAACGGTAATATCCTTTATTATTTAATAGGTATTAATTCTATAGTATATTTTTATAACTTTATAAATATATTCGATTTTATCCTCCTAGGTATCTTTTATAATTTATAAAATATACGCGCCTAATTATTTATAATTATTTTAGTTAATAGTAGCTCCTAGGCTAGATATTATAAAATAGGTATTTATATAGTATTTATAAAAAGGTTAATCCTTACTAGTTTAAAGTATAAATATAAAGCCGAGAGGATAACTTCCGCTAGAGTAACGGGTATTATTATTATTTAATATTTCGATATCCGAGTAAAATAAATTAGAGCGACTCATCTACAAAAGTGCAAGCAACTCTGAGAATCCTGGTTTACTCGGAGCGTTTAGGCCCGCTTGCGAGCGCTAAAATAGCTTAGAGCTAGGTAAGAATTCTTAGGCCCGCTTAGGCCCGCTTAGGCTCGCTTAGGCTCGCTTAGGATTATTTAGGATTCTTAATACCGGCTTAATATTCTCAGGGCCGCTCAGGGCCGCTCAGGGCCGCTCAGGATTATTTGTTTACATGGCCATTACTACTACTATAGATATACGCGC
>JAABUK010000608.1_pt1 | contig 73802 bp, 59 predicted proteins | sample 5559141 | NCBI WGS metagenome assembly JAABUK01 (sample SAMN10711869, study PRJNA513367) | rock metagenome | isolation source: Antarctica rocks | place: Antarctica: Victoria Land, Pudding Butte nord | collected 2016-01-03
TCTTTTTAATTCTTCTTATATTAGAGATTTTGATAATAATAATTCTTCAGAATCATAAGATTAAGATTCATTTCTAATTCTCATGTGTTTTCTAATATATTATATTCTGATTATTTTATCAGATAATAAGTCTTATTCTTGATCTCTTAATTATTAAGTACTTGTTCTATCTCATACTTCTAATTCTATTTTTTCAGATAAATTGAGATCTATTTAATATTCTTTAATATAGATTCTAGAAAGGAAATATTAAATACTAAGTAAATTCTCATTATATCTGAGAGCTTAAGTCTGTAGATTAACTAATCTAGAACTTTCTAAATTAAATAAAAGTCGAGTTTTATATAATTCAGCTTAATACTAAGTCTTTTAATTTTGATATTTTGATAAAGTAAGTATTATATCACGTCAAGATCTGATCCATGTGTAACACACGTGTCAAGCCTGCGAACACACATGAAAAACTCTGTAATCTAGAACTCAGAGTTCTTTATTATTTAACTTATAGAATATTAGAAGTATCTTCTTTATCGCCATTATTAATAGAGCTTTATACTGCAAGACGCATACTATTTATACGCTATATTATCATATTACTCAATCTCTTAATATCTCTAATAATTTCGAACAATTCTATTCTCTTAAGTAGAAGAGCTATCTAATAATAATATTAAATACTCGTGATATAATCTAATAAGAGTAGAGTGAGTGTGAAGAAATTAAAAATCAAGATTATATTATAGATGTGAATTTCCACTTATGTGTTATAAGTAATACAGCTATATCGCGTACTAAGAAAAGTGCGCTCTCTTAGATATTTATCTCGCATTTTCTTAAAGCTGAGCTTAAGAATAATAAAGAGAAATTCTCTAATATAGAATATACTGCGAAAGAAGATGAACTAGTATATTATATTAAGCTAATATAAAAAGAACTTAAAAAGTGTATTTAGAAAGCTAAGTCACATATAATATATAAGTAAAAGAAGTATGAGTTAGTGCAATTATATAAAGAGTTATAAGAAGAACTTATAGCTAATTTATAAGATGTAAATAAGATAACTGCATTATTAAAATAAATATTAAAAAGAGCGAGATTATTAGAGAATAATAGTACTTATTAAACAAAAAAATATATATAATCTATTAAGTCTGTGTATTATTATAATAAGAATATCAAAAAACTAGAAGAGTTCTTAATATTCTAAATTATTTATTAAAAGATTGAGTTAGATAAGTTATAAATAACTCACGTGTATATTACAGCTAGATATCTTTGTAATATACTTATAAAATTATGAGATTAGAGAATTTAGTTAAATATAAGTCTTATTAAGATATAAGATAAATTCAAGTAGTAATTAAGAGATTCTCTTAAGATATTAAATTAGTATATTCTTAAATCAATTTTAGTAATAAAAAAGATAAGATAGTAAGAGAATTAAACTTGCAAAGATGTATATATTTATATGTGCGAGTTAGAGAATAATATTCTTACTATAACTATTAAGTAGTAAAGAGTATAAATTCTAATTAATATATTGTAATTTAAGCTTTGTAATTAAATTGTGCGTGATTTATCTGCAATTAATAATATTAATATAATAATTACTTGCGCAGATTAGAATAAATTAACTCTTTTAAAGAGAATCTCAGCATAAAACACACGCGCATTAATAGCAAGTGAAAATAAGTTAAGAAGAAGTAGTTTTCTTTTAATTTAAAAGTAATTTGATTATAATTCACAAGATAGTTTTAAAAATAAAGAATAAGATGTGAAAGATAATAAAACGCAGATAACTTATAAGCGAGATATTATAACTAATTTCTAATTTATAATAATCTACTAAAACTGCGGCAAAGAAGATTATTATAGCATTAATTACTTAGATAGAAAAGAGACAAAAAACAGCTAGTTTTAATTAGAAATATCTTGCAGTTATTAAGACTAAATATAATTAAAATCAAATTCAAATCTAAGAAATATATCTTTCTTAATATGAAGATTTAGATGTTATAAAGAAAACGCGTGTTACATGCTTTACTAAATTTCAAAACACAAAAAAACTTTATTTTTCAGACTGTTATTTTAAAAAAGAGTATAATTCTATAGAAGTCTATAACTCACATAAGTGATATAGATAATCATCTTATAATTATGTACAGTCAAGAATTAATTAAGACGCATGTAATAGATATACAAGATATATCTTAATTAGATTAATATTTCTATTATATAATCACTCTTAAAGAGTTTAAGTTGATTTTAAAGATATTATAACTAAAAAGTATTAATTTAGATGTGAACTGAGCAGAATATAAATAATTCTATTATAAATTACGTGCGAATATTAAGATAGACTTAGTTAAGAAATTTGCAGTTGAAGATAATATTATTTAAGTAGAAATGTTGATTATTTAGCTAGAAGACACATTACAGCACGCAGATATCTTTCTCGCGAGTTTATAACTAGAAGAATTAGTTCTATCTAATAAGTATTAGAACTTCTCTAATATATTTACTAAGAATAAAGATGAGTATCTATTATAGATAGATAGCATATAATATATAATTAAGACTGAAGAAGAGAAGCTAGTATCTTATAAGCTATTATACTTCTTATCTTAATTTAAGCTGCGAACTCTGCGTAACTATCTTAAAAATAGTCTGCGAAAAAGATGAATTCAAGAATTGATATTATTAATAGACGTCTTTATTCTCTTTGTAAAAAAGAAGAATAATAATCTATAATTATATATTGATTATCAAAGATTAAATCAGATAATGAGTAAGAATTGTTATTTATTGCTCTTAATTAAAGAAATTCTTAATTATTTATTAAACACACATTATTTTATTGTGTTAGATCTGCGAAATATCTATTATCAAATCTAGATTTGAAAGAAAGATTGATAAAAGACTGTATTTCGCATATATTATAAACATTTTAAATATTGTGTTATATTATTTAGATTAATAAATATTTTAATCATGTTTCAGATTTTTATAAATGAGACTTTAATAAGACTGTTAAATAATATTTATATCACATATATAAATAATATATTAATCTTTAGTAATATTCGCGAAGAACACACAACTTATATGTGATAGATACTAGACTGATTGTGACTCACACGCATGTATGTAAAGTTGTCAAAATGCATATTTTATACGCAAGAAATTAACTTTCTAGATTATTATATAGAAGTCGCAGATGTATTAATGATTTCTCGCAAGATAATTACTATTAAAGAGTGAGCTGAGTCAAAGAGTTTCTATAATATTCAGATATTTATAGAATTTGCTAATTTCTATTATTATTTTATTCGCAGATTTTCTACTATTATTATTCTTATAATCAATTTATTAAAGAGTATGAAAAAGAGAAAGAAAAAGAGATCTTTTAAATAGATTAAAAAGATAACACAGATATTTCACATGTTAAAAGCATGCTTTATTGAGAAGATAATACTGCGTCATTATAATTCACAAAAATTATATTATCTGAAAACAAACATCTTAAGATTTGAGATTAGTACGATTTTATTGCAATTCTGCGAGATAGATATAAGTAATAGATAAACAGTCTGATAATCTATAATATTTTTCTTAAGAAAGTTGATTTCTGCTGAGCTCAATTATAATATTTCTAATTTGAAAATGCTAATTATTGTGAAAAGCTGTAAGAAATGAAGATATTATCTTAAATAATCATAACAGCGAAATTAAGTAATTACTAATTATTTAAATCTGCGATATTTCTATATTCTATTACAGATAAATTGCAGGCAAGTCTGCTAAATAGAATACTTAATAATCTATAATCTTGAAATAATATATAAATCTAGAGTAGAGAATCTTGTAAATAAGCTCTTAAGAAGATTAGAATTCTAAGATACTAAGTCTCTTAGTAAGAAAGAACTCTCACTATTAAAGATTCTGTTTATAGACAAAGAACGCGCGAAATAGAAATAAGAATTAGATAAATATATAAATTAAGATGTAATAATAAAAGTGCTTATTAGATTAAAGATTAGAAGTAGCAGAAAATTAAAGATTCTAAGAAAGTTAAAAAGCTTCTTCTAAAACTTGCAGATAATTCGCGAGCGATTTAATCTGCTAATATAGATGAGTTAGTAATAAGACGTGATATCTATCTTAAGAGAAGTTTCTATTGTGAATTCTTAATAAGAGATTAGATTAGTAATAGAAGAAATGTTATCTTATAATAAAGTGCTGAATATATTTACTAGTTATCTACTTAATCTACAGTCAAGAAACGTCTGATATATATAAGTAAGCTGAAAAATATTTTCTAAAAATATTGTTAAAGAAGATAATATAAGAAATAAGTAACATGAAGATTATGCGAATCTTATATAATATAATGACGCAATATATATTTCAAATAATTCTGCTACTTATATAAAAATATTGCGTCAGAATCATAATAATTCTTAAATAAGAAGTTATTTTAAATATAAGAAGATGTTAGACGCGATTTACAGATTATATTATTAATTAAAGTTAGTAGATAGCATGCAAATCTACTGCAATATATATAATATATATTAATATATAAAAATGTTGAGATATAAATTCTATAATCTATTAATACTATTATCAATTTCGCAAGAATTCTAATAGAATATTGCTTTGAATTTCATTACTAATCTATTCTATTCACTTTATCAGAAACGCGCGTGCGATTTAATATTTAATATAATAGATCAGTACTTATGTGAAGCAATTTACATACTTATTATTATTAATATTATCGCAAGCGAGTTTACTGCGCTTATTAAGTGAGAAGTAATAGAATATTATAATATATTAAGATTAATTGTGAGTAATTAAGATATGTTATTTATATTAGAATAATAAAGCATCTTTTATTATAATCTAATAATTAAATAGAGATTTTCAACTATATTTTATTTATAAAGTGATAATATGACAAAGTATCAAAATCAGATGTTAAAATATTATTTGCGCTGCTATATTAATTATTATCAGAATAATTGAGTGCAATTTCTATTAGCTATTAAGTTTGCGTATAATAATAGCATTTATAGTATTATTAACAAGATGCTGATAAAGATAACTAGATATTATATGCCTGTAATATATAGATGTGATATAGAAAATCTGTCAATAAAATAAGATGAGAATTAGAATATAAGATAGCATACTAAGATTCTGCAGAAAGAGAAATTAGAAGTGAGAGATATATAATAATATATAAGTAAAGCAGCTGCAAAGTATTATAATAAGAAGTATTAGCAAAGAATTTATATTATAAGTAATTATATAATATTATCTTCGCGTAATATTTATTTATAACACGTAAGTAACAAGTTATTAAATAAGTATCTTGATCTATTTCTCATTATTAAGAAGCTAGATTAAAATGTGTATAGACTGAAATTATCTAAGATATATAAACAGATTTATCTCATCCTTTATATCTCTCTTTTAGAATTATATCGCAGACATGATAATTGCGAGCTATTAGTATTAATTAAGATCAATTAAAAAGAGAAATAGAAGATAAATTGTGTATTAAATATATAAGAGTCGCGGCTAAAACACAGCTTCTTAATAAAGTAAAAGAGTTGTATAGTAAAGAAGAACTTCTAATAATCTAAGAAAGATCTGATGTATATTTAGAAGATTATTAATATCTTCTATATAAGTAGAATAAATGCATTAATATTACATGCGATTAATTGTAAAAAGTGAAAGAAATAGAAAGATAACTAATCTAGCTTATAATAATCATATGCAAGTTATTAATATATTACAAGTGTAATATGTCTTATTTAATTTTCTCATCTAAATACTTATATTCTATATAATAGAAATATATAAGACTTGCAGAATAAAAGAAAAGTTATAAGATAAAAATATAAGATTAAGCAATTTCAAAAAGATATTTAAAAAATTTGAGTGAGTGCACTCTTATATATTAGTAGTATTATTATTATTATTCTCATTCTCATTATTATTAGTAATAGTGAGATTATCATTCTTAACAAGAGAATTCGCCTACTTAGTAAATCTTACATATAAAATAATAAGCGCTTTTAAAATATATATAATTTGCAACTAAGTTTTCTTAGTTATTTTAATTAAGATAAAGAATTTATATATTTAAATAATTTCGAGCAAGAAATTTTTAAGACACTTTTTAATATAATAATTAGCAGTATAGAATTGTTTAATAAAAGATTCAGTATTCTTTTAAATCTTTTTTAAAATAATACTTATTTAGATAAAATAGTTCTAATATAAAATGATTAAAGCAGTAGTCTCTCTTTGTAACTCTAAGAGAATCTGCAAATTCTAAGTAAAGAGTATGAGAAAAATAAGAAAATCTACTATAAGACACTTGTGAGAGAATTAGCAATTATTAATATAATATATGTAGAATACATGATTTAATTGCGTAATATAATTTACTAATCTCTTAATTATAATAATAATAAGACATTTAAGATATCTCTTATATTAGTTATACTAATACAATTTTAAAGAAGTTCTTAATTCTAAAAGTTGTATATATTATAAGAAAGAAGAGAGAGCAGACTTGTCTCTAAATTGCTTGCGCGAGAAAGAGAAGATTATAAGAATTATAAATTCTACTTATAATTAGTATATAAGATATAATCAATATATAAAGAATATGTTATAAGTAGTTAATATTTTAGTAGCAACTATTAAAATTAGCAGAGTTATATCACGCGTGAAATATAGAAGTCTCATAAAAAACTTTATTAAGTAAAAGTTTTAAGCTGTAAAATAGTGAGTATATAAGATATATAATATAAGCAATCTATAAGTTTATTTACATATTGCAGAAGATTAGTATAGTCACACGCGAGTTATAAGCAACTTATAAGTATTAAGAATAACAAAGAAAAAAAAGAAAGATGTAAGAAGATAATAGATTAGCTACTTATACTAGAAAGTTATCTCTAAATATTATAAAGAAAAGTATCTTAATATCAGTAAGAATACTAAGCATTTTAATCACAGAAACTATTAAGACTTTTAGAATTAAATATCGCAATTTCTAATAAAGAGTAAAGCGCAGCTACATGTTTATAACTCACACATCTGTTCGCGGAAGTAATACTCTAAATTCTGAAGACAGAATCTCTTTAAAAGAGAAGATAATTATTATATCACGTCAAGATCTAGTCTGTATATAACGCACGCGTTAAATCTGCGAACATATATAAAAAACTCTGCAGTCTAGAACTCAAAGTTCTTTATTATTCAACTTACAGAATATTAAGAGTGTCTTCTTTATCATCATCATTAATAGAGCTTTATACTGCGAGACGCATACTATTTATACATTATATTATCATATCACTCAATTTCTTGACGTCTTTAATAGCAAGTATACTGAATTCTCTTCTTTAAAATTTAATTTATCAATTCTCTTTAAATTGTAATATATATTAAATTTCTAACTTATAAGTTTAAAATCTTTTATTAACTCTTAATATAAATTGATTAATAGCTGTATATTAATAACTGATTTCTGTGCAAGCTGTTTTATCTCTTTTGATTATCTATATAGAACTAGCTTATAATTATAATTAGCATAAAACAGTAACATTTTAATTGCTGCTGAGATGTTATTATATACAAACTGCGCCAGTAATAAAAGTACTATTTAGTTATTTTGATGATAATTGATATAGTAATGTAGATATTATTCTAATATCTAATTAATTCTTTCAGTTTATTCATCTATTTATGAGTAATATATTATTAACAGCTTATATTTAGTTTTAAGTTGATTTATTAGCAATTTTCAAAACTTGAAGATAAAGAATTTATCTCAATTTAAAATGATCTCTACTAATATATCATGATTTGCGAATATTATTTGTAAAAATATGTAGATCAGATCTTCTGTATTAGATATCTCTAGATAATTAATAAAGTAGATGTATTTAGTTAATCTATCAGTAATAATTAAAATATTATTATAGCTGATATTTATTATTAAGTTCTTAGATAGAAATAGCTTAATAATAAAGTTTAATATTATAAATTTCCAAGCTTTTTCAGATATTTTTGAAGACTGCATCTTCTTATATAATTTATATTAAGAGTACTTTGTTTTTTAATAAATGTCATAATTAACTATTTACTATCTAACTGCTTTAGTTATTCTGAGAAAGTAGTAGAATCTGAAAATATATTTTAGAGTTTTCTCTATTTCTTAATGTTTATAAGAAGTTTTCTTATAATATTGTCAAAGAATTGTTTCTTTTACTTGATTTATAATGTATATCAGTTCTTTATACAAGATCAGCTCACTATCTTATTTTTGAAAGACTGAATATTTTTCAGAACTTTTTCAAATCTTGCAAGATAAATAATTGTTTAAATATAATTTTATAATTCAACTTTTCTGATTCTGATCAGAGATCTGAAATATTAAAATAATCATAATATAATTATATATTATAATTCTATTTGTATTCTCGCGTAAAACTGATTATAGAGCGGATTTGATATCTCAAGTATAATCTACTTAATAATTTAAAATATTGATTTTGATATTATTATTTTCTTTTTAATAGAATATCTTAAAGTTATATGCTGATAATAGCTCAGATTATTATATCTAACATCTATTTAATATCTTAATAGTGATAAAGTATAATAGATTTTTGTGATCTATGTAAACTTTTATAAGATACTTGAATTTCTTTAAATATATTTATTATTTATTAAACATGATAATTATAGCTAGAAGTTTCTTATTATAAATCTTATAATTAAGTTTCACTGAAATTATTCTTCTAGAATAGAAGATAATAGATCTTAATTATTCTTTATTATTAGATTGACTTATATATATATTAATAATATAATCTGATATATTCATCTTAAACACAATCTATCTCTCAGAATTAAATATTGTGAGAATAAGAGCTATTATAAATTTTTATTTCAGCTTCTAAAACAAAGATTCTACTTCTGTTTTTTAGATAAAGAATATTTCTTTTCTAGTTATTTATATTAATAAGATGATTATTTTCAAGTAATTTGTAATAAATCTTTAATAGAAATTAATAAATTTAAGAAATAATTATAATTTCTTTACTAATATAAATTGCGATTATTTAAGTATAATTGTGATCTTGAATTTATTCATCTAGATTCTCATAACTATTAGAATAAACTCTAGAAACTTGATATTTTATTTGTAAAACTTATATTTTTTAATCTTTACTAGTAGATTTTTTGTCTAAAAAGCGTGAAGCATCTTTCAAATATATTTAATATATTATTCTTTAGTTTCAGAATATATGAGAATATTATTAAGATAGATGATATAGAACTGATTTAGATATTTTCTAAGAACATTATTTATTAGAGATTAAAAGAAGACTAAAATATTTGTTAACTTAAAAAGCATAATTAGATACTTATAATAATTGTAATAAGTTTGAAATATTATTTTCTATTTCTCTTCTTTTTTTATTCTTATTAGATTATACACTCTTTATAAATTAAGTGTTATAAATCACTTAGCTTCACAAATACAATTATATAGCTTAGAGATAAGAGATAATATATAATAATTTTTTATCATTATATTATTTAGTTGTTAATAATTAATATATAGACACATTTCTTTATTTAACTTTGAAATAAATAGAACTGAATATTCTGCAGATAAAATTGAGAATTAGATAAACTCTTTCTTCTAATTCTTATTAAAATATTCTTGTAGAATCTTAAGTTCTTTCTCAGATAGAAAATAAATAGATTTATATATAAGTTTCTTATTAAGTTTCAACAAAATTTTGTAATTTTAGAATTAATACTTAGATAATGCAGATGTGTTTTTATTCTCAATAAACAAATATTTAAATTTATTATACTTAGATAAATATTTAGAAGATTTCTCTATTATTTCTACTAAGCATCTATTATTAGATTTCACTTATACTATTTTTGTAAATAATATTATAATCACAATTATCTTATAAGTGTAGTTAAGAAAGCTGATAATTTATTATCTTTAGCTAATTATCGAATTATAAGTTTTTAGTTATGAAATGCTCAGAATAATATTGTATTTGATTTTCACAATATTCAACATTATTATTTTAATATATTGTTATATAAATAGATTAAATAAATAAGTCTCTATCTTAACTTATTTTTAATTTTGCTCTATAAAGTTTTTGTCTACTAGTACTAATTAATAGAATTTATCTTTTTTTCAAGTAAATAAACAAGAGCGAGTTATATATACTGAGAAGATGTAGTTTTCAGTAACTTCAGAGTCTATTATAATCTTGACTTTTTATTATTTAATATGTCTCTGCAAGATCATATATTATATATAACTAGTATTAGTAGTGACTAGTTTTTGAGATCTGAGAGAAGATTCTTTATCAGATTTCTAATATAAAAAGTCTTCTCATTTTTTAATTCTTTAAATTAGTAGTTTTGAAAATAAGTATACTCTTCTTTTATAAAGTAATATTTTAATTTATCACATAGAAAATATGCATATAATTTATGAGAAGTGCGATATTTCTTGTCACAAATCACTCTTACTATCTCTAATTTCTCAAATTCTTAAATTTGTATTATACTTGCATTTTAAATCTCTTTAAAATAAACAAAAGTGTTAATCTTATATAAATTAATTGCTTCTTAAAGATTATTATCTTAATAATAATAAATCTATCTCTAATTTTAATTTGAACAGTTTTCTATATAATATATTCTTAATTATAGTTTTAACTTAATTCTTTAAAATGTTTTCTTAAGTATATATATCTTATACTGATATTGAGATTTCAACTCGCAATTTATATCTATATATAATGCTAATTTCCAAAATTTAGTGATTATTTTTATATAATTCTTGTTATATTTGAGATTGCTTGATACTCACTTCTGAAATACTTTGAAAATAATGCTCAATAATTGTTTCATTTTCTTCTATCTAAATTTCTTAGAATATCATTCTAAGTTGTTCTTGTCTAATCTATAAATAACATATTAATCATTATAATAGATAGTTTAGAATAAATAGATATGAGATAATTCTTAAATTTTCTAATTACAAATCTATCTAAGCAATTTAATAATTATTTCTAATATTAGTATTTCAATATTCGCGCAGCTAATATCTCATATATTATCTGATTTCTCTATTATTAATTCTTCAAAGATTGCGTGTAATTATTATTTATTTAAATAATTATTAGCTTAATATCTGAATTTTTTATAATAGAGATATAAGTTCTTTTTCATTCTCTCTTCTTGCTAAACTAAAGAGAGTTTGTCTTACTAAGATCTTTTTCTGAACTTTCTTTAATTTATAATATTTAAGTTTATTTCTTAGAAGTATTAGACTTGTTTAAACTGATATTCTATCTTCTAATATTTATTAGAAATAAATATTTAAGAGTGTTCTTATTCTCTTTTCATCTATTTCTTATATAAATAATTATCTATCTTAATAATCATGTTAACTAGACTTTCTAGTTTATCTAATCTTTTGATTTAAATTAGTTTGTCTTTAACTGAGTTCTTTGATTCTAGATAGTATTTTGCTATAAATATTATATTATCTTACTTAATTCTTAATATAATTTATTAGAATTTAAAGATATATTCTATTACTAAGTTTATTTGTTAAAGTTTCTGAACTTCTCATTCAGCTATTTATTCTTTATTCACTTCTTCATATATTTATTAGATACACTTCTTAAAATAAGCATAACTAAAGAAGATCTTTTTAATCTCAATCTTTTTATTCTTCACAAAACTTCTTTAAATAATTTGTTAAATAAGATTCAAATTAATTAAAGACTTCATCTCTAAGATAAGTAATTATAAATATTATCTTAACTTCACTAATTTTCAGCTTCTAACTATTAAACTGAATATATATATCAATCTGAGTCAAGAAGACTCTAAGCTTTTTTCTGTCTTTATAAAATATATCAAAAATATTAATTTTGAGAGAGATATAATCTATTAGCAATATCTCTCTAAAATGATTTATATTTAAAGTGTAATATATTTGTATTTAATAAGATCTATTATAAGAGAGTGACTGATATTTGATAATAAATAGTCAAAATGTTAGATACTGTCAAGTCTAGCTATAGCAAGATTCAGATATCAGAAGATTGTGAATAGAAATTATTATATTTATATAAAAGAGTTAAAAATAGAATGCAATTAATAATATAAATTGATTATAAAAGAAGAGATTATAAATCTAAGAGATAAATGTTCATTTATATAATTATTAATTGTAATTTATATTCTATACTTCTAAGTGCTTCTATTAAATATTCTCAAATATTTACTTCTGAGTGCTTCTATTAAACATTCTTGAGCACTTCTCTTGATATTTAATCTACAATTACTCTTATTAATCATAGCTATTAAGAACAAGTCTGCCGTAGCTTCACAAGATAATGTGCGTAGATGAGATCTTATTCCTTGACCCTCTGCCGAGTCTTGATAATTAGTGTCAAGTCTGCTAATTGCTGGTTCCATATCATAACAATAACATCTGAGATATTAAAATCGCTTCACAATCTATCTTATATGAGAATAAGAGTGAAGTTATAATATATAATTATATTATAATCATTTTAATATTACAGATCTCTGATTAAGATTAAGAATATTAAATTATGTAATTATACTTAAATAATTATTTATTTCGCAAGATTTGAAAAAATCTTCTTCAGTTTTAAATATAAAATAGCGAACTAATCTTATATAAAGAATTAATATATATTATAAATCAAGCGAAAGAAATGATTTTACAATAATATCACAAGAAAACTTCTTATAAATATTAAGAAATAAAGAAAACTCTAAAATGTATTTTTAGATTCTACTACTTTTCTGAGATGAATAAAGTAGTTAGATAGTAAATAGTCAATTATAATATCTATTGAAAAATAAAGCACTTTCGATATAAATTATATAAGAAGATATAATCTTTAAAAGTGTCGAAAGAAGCTTAAAAATCTATAATATTAAACTTCATTATTAAGTTATTCTTATTTAAAGATTTAATAACAAATATTAATTACGATAATATTTTAATTATTATTAATTACTTAAAGAATATCTAATATAGAACATCTAATCTATATATTTTTGCGAACAATATTCGCAAATTATAATATATTAATAAAGATCATCTCTAATTAAAATAAACTCTTTATCTTTAAATTTTAAAAATCATTAATAAATCAACTCGAAATTAAATATAAGTTATTAATAACTTATCATCCGCAAATAAATAAATAAACTAAGAGAATTAATTAAACGCTAGAATAATATCTATATTATTATATTAATTATTATCAGAATAATTAAGTAGTACTTCTATCACTAATATAATTCGCGTATAATAGCGCTTTAATAATAATTAAAGTATCACTCTTTTACACAAATTATAAATATAAATCAGTTTTGTATAAATAATTAAAAGAAATAAAACAGCTTATATAAAGATCAGTTATTAATATATAACTGTTAATCAGTCTGTATTAAAAATTAATAAAAGATCTGAAATTTATTAATTAAAGATTTGATATATATTATAACTTTAAGAGAATTAATGAACTAAATCTTAAAGAGAAGAATCTAATATATTTATTTCATTAAAATATTAAAACTAAAAAACTTAGCACAAAACTAAATTATATAAAGCTTAATCTTTATTTAATTTAGAAAGTTTTAAATTAATTAATTTACAGATTTAAACTTTTAAATATTATAAGAATTTACTTAATATTCAATATTTCTCTTCTAAAATCAATATTACAAAATATTAAATAAACTTCAATTTATTTAGATAATTAGAATTAGAAATATAAGATGAAACAAATGCTCAATAATTAAAAGATTAGAGATAAGACTTATTATCTAATAAAGTGATTAGAATATAATACATCAGAAAATACTTAAGAATTTAAAACAAATCTCAATCTTATAATTCTTAAGAATTATTATCGCCGAAACTCTCAGCGATAAAAGAATTAAAGAAAGTAATTAGTTATATCTTATTAAAAGTAATATTTAATTTCTCATTAATTAACAATTCTTTCTCTTCTAAATATCTCTCTTTCTGATTAAGCTCTTTTAAAAACTTAATCTCTTAAGTAATTATCTTACTTTAAATCACTTAAAGAGACTTAATATAAGAGTTAAAACTTATTATCTCAATAATATCTTATTAAAAACAAAGAAGAGTTATCTTTTAAGCAATCTTTAATCACAGTTTCTTTTATCACAACTTCTAAAAATCAATTTCCGAGAAATTATTATTATAATAAATATTATAATAAATATATTTTAAATACTTCAAAACATTTTTAAAAAATATATATAAACAATTCTATATAATATAAATAGAATATATAATTATAATCAATACTCTTAATAATATTATCTTCTTTATCTAAATTTAACATTATTTATAAGAGAAAGATTTATTAACACGATATAAGAATATAATAAAGAAAGAAAGAAATGAAGAAATTAGAAATCTTAAAAGAAGATTTAAGTAGCTTAAGAGATTAAGTTAACTTAAAGAAGCATAATATTATAATATGAGATCAGCAGTTAATAGACTTAACACTATTTATCGAGATTTAACAGCGGATTAAGTAATAAGATCTTATTTACGCACAGTATCTTGTAAAATTATAACAGATTGATCTCTAATATTTATAATTAGTAAGAATCATTCTAGATTAAATATTAAGATAAGTACTTCTAAATATTTATAAAAAGCATTTAAAAATAAGTACTTAAGAGTGCTTATAAGAAGCATTTAGAAATATATGCACAGATCTTAATTAATAACTATATAAATAAACATTTATCTCTTAAATTTATAATCTTTTCTTTCATAATCAACTTATATTATTAATTACATTCTGCTTTTAATCTATCTATATAAGATCAGTGATTTCTATTTATTAATTCTTAATATTTAAATCTTATTATAATTAGTCTTAATAGTTTCTAACAGTATATTATTAATTAAATAATTAAGTCAGATCTGAAATATTATATTTTAAGCATCTATAATTATAATATTTAAAGTAAGTAGATTAATCTTACTTTTATTTATATTAATCAACTTTAAATAATATTAATAAATAATCTCTTTCAACTTCTTTTAGATATGTTTAATAAGATTTATATCTAATAAATAGAGTGATTAATTAAATAATAATATATTCTCATCTTTAAATCAATTTTTAATCTTTTTAATTATATAAATATTAATATTATTCTATATATATATATAATTAAATTTAAAGTAAACTTCTATTTAATTATTAAGAACTTTAAGATAAAAGTTGATAGAATAATTATTTTAAGTGATCTTCTTATCGCGGATTATTATAATTAAATCTAATCTTTCTTCTATCTAAATAACATCTTAAATTATAATATAGATATTCTTTTTTATATTATATAACTTAATCATCTCTTTATTTCATTTCTGCGTAAGTATATAAAAGACTTATTAACGTTATTATCTCTTATTCTATTTTATTAAGTATTTATTTATAAAAAAAATTCTTATTTAATCTTTTAATTTAAATATATTTTAATTTATTAATAATGAATTTAAGTATATTCAGTTATTAATACAGATTATTTAAGAGCTTTTCAATTCTTAATATCTGTAGAATTGAGAATGCGATTGAGAGTGTTATGAGAGAGATAGATGTGAAGATTTTATTGAATATCTGTGTATATGAACTTTGAATGAATTTAAATAAAATATATAATATTTCGAGTGTTTAATTAAGTATATTTCTTAGGTCTATCTATACGCTGTATAGCGTTATTTTCTGAACACTGAGAATCTGTCTTAATTATATATTTTCGAAGATTTTCGAAGATTTTCAATTATCTTGAAATATCGCGAATTTCGCTATCATCCTCATATAAAGTTGTTATTTTTGATTGAGTATAGAATGTAAGCTCTTTTTCATAAGAAATATTCGCAGAAATTGTCGTCAAAAGTCTTCTAGACATGATGTAATATGTTGTGAGTGCGTCTTAACTGAATTATATATATAGATTATATGATCTGATCATGTGATTCTTGTTATATTTAGCGTAGGTAGCTTATACAGAATAGAATCTCTTATATACTTTCATCAGATTATGAGCTCTCATGCGTTTAGTCTGCGTTTGCTATATTAAAAGAGTGTTGTTAACATAATAAGATTATCATCGCTGTCTGTTAATAGATAGAGAAGTTAGATGAGCGAGAAGACAAGCTGTTAGTGTGCTCAGTGAAATAGAGATTGAAATAGAGATTTTAACATCTTAATAAGAATTATTAATAAGCTTAGAATTAGATATAAATCAGACGCCTATTTAGAGGTGATAAGATCTATTAAGAACGCCCCCAATAATAGAGTAATTATGATTAATTGTGATACTCTTTATAGAATTCAAAAAAGATTGAATTAAGAGTTAATTTAACTTAAATAAAGAAGAAGAAGAAGAAGTCAAGAGCTCTTTTAGAATATTGAAAAGAAGAATACTCACAGTTAATTAACAAGACTTTTCACGCGAGATAATGAACTCTGATTAACAGATAGAGAATACTCAGATATGAGAAGAATAGAGATATTTCATAAGATATTAATAATAATTCTTTTTGAGAGAAGAGACTCACAAAGAATAGCTAATAAAAATAACTGTATCTAGATTAGAGAACAATCTTCTCAATTATATAAAAGTAGTTGAGATAAAGATGAATATTTAATTAAGTATAAAGAGCTACTTAGATTGAAAATAGAGTATATTAAAGCTGATCTTAAGATTTAAGTGTAGAAGAGTTCTAATTAGATAGAGTTAGAATATAGAAGAGAATCTATAAATAATTATGAAAGATATCATAAATAATCTTATTATAAACTCGATATCAAAGATATTATATAGTAAGCTGAGAAGAGTGATATTCTGCGAGAAGATATGTATACTGCGAGAGTAATATGTGAAATAAGAAGTGATAGCTATATTAATAACTGATACAATATTGATAGTGCTGAGATAGAAAGATATGTTTATAAAGAAGTATATTAATAAGTTTAATATACTGAGAAATATCTGTGCTATAATCAGAGTAAATAGCTGAAATAATAGATAAGTAATGACTAAGCTTATTAGTGATTTAAAGAGATATAAGAAGAAGATCTTTAAAGAGATAAATAGATAAGAGAACTTACTCAATTTAAATATTATAAAGATAATACTAATTTAAATGAAAGAGTTTAATGCGAAGAAGAAAAGACTGAATTAATAGAATTAGCAAAAATAGTTAGAAGAAAGAGATGATTAATATGAATATAGGCGCGGAAGAAGAGAAGTAGAATAGAGTAGAGATTGTCAATACTCTTCTGCGTTAATTATATATTATATAGACAAGTTCTATAAATTCTGTAATATGATAAGTTATTCTAAATTCACATGCCCGCGAAAAGAGACTTAGAAGATTAAAGTAGAGAAGATAATGATATTATATAAGATCTTCTTTATAGACAGTGAAGATAACTAAGAATAAATGCTTAATTTAACTATGTTATTTTATATAATAAGAGAGAAATAGAAGATGATAAAGATTGTTTCTATTAAAAAGATAATTAAGATGATTAGTAAAGAGCTATTGATAGTACTGTGAAAGAGCAAGACTCTTATATTAGTAGAAGAAGAAGAGATGATTTTAAAAGAGATTTATATAATATCAGAGTTAGAAATAAGTCTAATATTTCTTAATAGTTTGTCTGAGATAGAATGAAAGATCGCTTTTAAGAATAAGAATGCTTTATTAAGTTGAAAAACTGACTTCTTTCTGATTGAGATAAGAGATAGAATCTATTCAATATTAAATAAGAAATATTTCTTGACGTCTGTGTTAAATATGCGATCAATTAACGTAGAGAGTATATTAGATATGTAATTAGTCGGTAAAGAGTATGTATTAGATATATTAGTAGAGTTGAAGAAGAAGAAGAAGAAGCTGAGTTCTAGAAAGAAATTGAATTAAATTTTGAAGAATCTTTTATATATTAGAATAAGATATATAAATGAAGAGTATTTGCGTCTGTTAATAATATTAGTAGAAGAGAAATTTGAGATTAGAAAAAAGAAGAAGAAGTTCTATAAGATCTGCGTGTTAAGTAAGCAGAAAAAGAGATCTAATAGAAATAGATAGATAACAAGATCTCTATATTCTGAGCAGAGAATTCACATGAATCTCTATAATAAAGAATTCATATTTGCGTTAAAAGAGACGCAGAAAGAAGTAGAATTTAATAAATTGTCTACTAGTAATAATAATATTAAGTACTTTATCATTATAACTGATGATTATAGTTGTTTTCGAAGAATAGTATTATTAAAGAAGAAATCGGAGACAGAGAAAGCTATATAGAACTGAATTCTTGAGCTATTTATTGAGAAGATGAAGATGAAAATAATTTGAAAGAATAAAGATAAGAAATTTGATAGTAAGAGATTTCATAAATAATTAGTCTTAAGAGATATATAAGTAGAGAACTCTACTCTATATATTCTCAAGCAGAATAATCTATCTGAGAAATCAGTAAATCTAGTATATAGAAAGGCGAGAATCATGCTATTAGTATGCAATCTGTCTGAGAAGATATAGAGAGAAGCTATTATAATAGTAATCTATTTAATGAATAGAAGTCTAATAAGAGTTCTGAAGAGATTAATAACATTTTATGAGATGTTATATAAGAAGAAGTTGTTAATTAATTATCTAAGAATATTTGACTGTTTAGTCTATATTAAAATAGTTAAGAAAGGCAAGAAAATGATCTTAAGAAATAGAAAGTAGAAATTGATTAGATATAATTTAACAGAAATATATTGTGTATAGAATTCAGTCACTGATAAGATTAATTCTTATAGAAATGTGAAATTTAATAAGAAGAAGATCTGTAAGAAGATAATTATTGAAAAGAGATTGATGAAGAATAAGAATAAGATCAGGCGTATAGAAATGAAAAAGAAGAAAGAGATGAAAATTGAGAATAAAGAAGATTAAGAGAATTTAGAAGAAATAGTTAGAAGAGCGCTTAAGATAATAGAATCTAATTTGATACTCTTAAATATGATAATAACAGCTGCTGTTATTTATTCTAAAAAGAAGATGATAAAGAAGTTGAGAGTGCTGATAAGCTATAAGAAGATTGTGAATAGCTTCTTAAGTCGAGAATAAAAAGAGATTATAAATATTTAGATAAAGACACTTAAGAAGAATAATACTTAAAAGAAGATAAAGTGAAATAAGATTTCTAGAGAAGCTTAGATTCTTTCAGATAAATAAATATTCTTAAAAAAGAAGAATAAGATTAGAAAGATTTAGAAAGCTTATTAGATAATATAAAACTTTAAAGAGAGAGAAAAAGAGACTAATTGAAATAATTTAATAACTGCTACTATAAAGACGCAGATAATAAGAATTCTCTTTGTATTAATAGTTATTAAGAACTGAAAGATTAAATAGATAAATATTATAATTGTCTTTTTAAATGAGAATATTAAAAGTGATGTCTATATAAAGATGTTAATAGAGTTTGAAGATTTAGAAAGAGTCTGTAAGCTGAAGAAGATTCTGTATAAACTGAAAAAATTATCAGTTATATAATATAGTATTTAGACAGTATTTCTGAAGATACTGAGATTCACTTAATTAGAGTATAATTCTATATTAATTATGTAAAGAGTATATGATAAGTAGATGATATATATATCATCTCACGTGAATGACTATATTGTGATAAAAGAAGATACTTAGAGAGTGTGAGAGATAAAGAAGATTATTAAGAGTTATTTTGAGATGAAGAATATAAGACTCTATAAGATCTATTTAAATATGAAGATTAGTTGGAACAGAAAGAAGAGATTTATTAATCTGACGCAGAAAGAATATACTATTAGAATAGTTATTAAATTGAGTATGAAAGACTATTAATCTTCTTCTACGCTATTAAAAATAGATCTAGAAATAGAGTCTGCGGAAAAAAATAAGAAGATTTAAATAAAAACATTTCAAAATCTTTTGAGAAGAATATAATAACTAGTAGTAATATTTAGATTAGACATCTCTTATGTTATTAGCAAGCTTGCAAGTATTATTACAAAACTTTTATAAAAGATCTGAATAATGCTGAAGCATCTCTTGAAATATTTAAAAGAGATAGTAAATATTAATCTATATTTTAAGAGCAAGAAAGAGTTAATAAGCTATTTAAATATTAATTAGATAGAAGATAGCTCAGCGAAATTAATTACAGAAATAATTTTTATACTCAATAAAGAATTTATTTATTAATATTCAAAAAGACAGTTAATTATAGCATTATTAATATGCGAGATAGAGTATGTGATTATCTCAGTAATAACATAGAATGTCAGATAAATAGAGTTTCATTTAATAGAGATTCTGAGCAAGAAGAAGATTATTATCATCTCAATTAAGATTGATAATTAGAATGTTATTATATTAGCGAAAAAGAATAAATGAAACTGTTGAACAAGATATATAAATATTTATTTTATATTTATTCAGAGTGCTCTTTGAGATAGAGAAATCTATATACTCTATATTAAGATAGATAAATAGCTAATAGATAACTTTACAAAGATACTGATTAGAGAGAAGTTCAAAGAATGAAGAAGACAGATACTGTACAGAAGATTAGTATAGATATTTGCTGGAAGTATATGCAGAAGAGAGAAAAGACATCTACTAGAGAGATATTTGCAGAAAAAGCGAAGAAAAAGCAGAGAATCTGTCCTATTTTGGACGAGAATTCGATGAATTTGGAATCGGCTTTTGAGACGAGATTCTGAGCATTTTAAAGTCGGAATTTAGAATATTTAAGAGGTAGGAATTCTGTTCTGTTAAGATCTCTATTTGCTAGCCTATTCGGGGCGACAGCGAATGGGTGGCTGTTGACGGAATACAGCCTTGACGAGGGGGTGTGTTGTGAGTGCGCCTCAGCTGGATTACATATACAGGTCACATGACCTGGTCATGTGACCCTTGCCATATTTAGCGCAGGTAGCCTACACAGAATAGAACCCCTTACACACTTTCATCATAATGTATGATGCAAATGTAATGATCGAAAAAACGCGTCAAAATTTAGCCAAGAAAACGCGCCCGCGGGTAGATACTTTTGCGTAGGCATTGTACTACCACCAAGATCTGCACTAGAGGCTGTTCGACCCAGGGTCACCCCCGAGGCTTCTCATAAACCCCCACGCCTGCCTACTTGTTGGGGCATCATTTCAACTCTTAGATTGCGTTGCGAGCAAAGTGCATTCCATGATGGGATCGGAGTCACCACTTGCGCCAAAGCCCCAGTCCGCTGTCCCCTCGTACCTTTTGAACAGCACTTCACAATCAAGTCCACCTTCCCGAAAGCGAGAGAGGGAAAAACTCACCTCTTCCATCAAGTCGACCTATGGCAGACGTCTTGCGGCCAGCCCGGAAGATGCGAAAGAGGGCTCTTCGGTCAAACGTCAAAAAGAATCACAAGGAACAAATGGTAGTGGGACGCCGCTCAGCCAGTCTGCAAGAGATCCCCGGGATGAAGCACCCATCACCCCACCAGCAACATTAAGCCGTTCGGCAAGCCCCTATACCCTCCAACCTCCGATTGACTACGACGGTCTAAGCTGGCCAAGTATGTTCTGCCATCTTTGATTTGAACTGGTTGACCAATTCCGTAGGTGTTGGTACACGCGAACGACTCGAAGCTACACCGGGGCAAGCGCAGGAGAGGCTGCAGAGACTGTCAGGGGCTGTGAAGACAATACTAGAATGCGTGGGAGAAGACCCGGAGCGGGATGGTTTGGAGGAGACACCAATGAGATATGCAAAAGCCTTGATGTATTTCACAAAGGGATACGAGGAGAACGTGCGGGATCTGGTGAATGGTGCAGTCTTCCACGAGGACCATGACGAACTTGTTATCGTCAGAGATATTGAGGTCTTTTCCATGTGCGAACATCACTTAGTTCCTTTCACCGGCAAAGTAGGTACTGTCATCTGGAGCTACGATGCATGTTGATCATTCTGCAGATGCACATCGGATACATTCCAAATCGCCAAGTTCTTGGCCTATCCAAATTTGCGCGGCTGGCGGAGATGTTTTCGCGGCGGCTACAAGTTCAAGAACGACTGACGAAGCAGGTAGCCCTCGCAATCGACGAAGTATTGAAGCCACGAGGTGTGGCTGTTGTGATGGAATCAAGCCATTTATGTATGGTAATGCGAGGTGTAGAAAAGACGACGGCATTGACGACAACCAGCTGCATGCTTGGAGCCATGCGATCGAGTGCCAAAACAAGAGAGGAATTCCTGAGCCTGCTGAACCGTCGATGAAGGTCGCCCTTTGGTCTGCAGTAAGGCGTGGACTTCAGGTCAATGCAACATTGAAATCATCTGCGGGGCAAAAAGAGTGATCCTCACGACTTTGCTGGTCAATTGCTTCTGCGCTCAACAACTCTGGCTGATCTAAGTGGATGATTCTGCCATGTAGGGCCACGATTCAACACAGCACCCAAAAAATGTGTGTTCTGGCAGAGTGCGCTTTCACCACTCTTCTCGCCAAGTGTTTGTTGTTTTGAATAGCCAAAATATCACATTCACTTTGCGCACATTGTCTTGCTATTGTTGTGATGCCTACACCAAATTTTACTCCATCGCATCGCAAATTTCTTTCAAATGTCACTACCACGCAGGTGAATCAACCATAGTGAGCAAGAATCGGTTCCACGGGCCCTGCTTTCGCTGTCTTGTTGCGCTTTGCATTCATCATGGACCCTAACGAACAAGAACATCGCCTGAAGAGGTCTCGTTTCGGCTCAACTGAAGGAGACCACGCCCAGAAGTTCAGAACCGACGTCGCCAAAGACAGCTGCGAGCATGCAAATCCCGGTCCTCCGGCTCCTCTCTCAACCGCGACAACAGCGCTGCAGAACATCTCCCTTCAAGATATTCGAAACCATGGGGTCAACCCTACTCCACATCTGGTTAAGCAGCCTTACAATCAAAATCCACCTGCTAGCTTTTTGAGCCATCCCTCGTTCCACCGAAGCGGAATACCGGCTGCAAATTTAAGTTTTGACCCATCCCTCAATCAGAATGAGTCAAACAACCATTGTCCAAGCTTTCCTATCGCAGAAGACTCAGCCGCTCATCCTCGACTGACACTAAGCTCAAATGATCCTAACGGGACATTAACGCGACCTGGACTTGGCTCCCAAGCAATCAATCTTCCACTGCATGGCCCACGATATATACAACCTTCGAGCGGGTTGGTTGTAGGGCCATCTTTAATACAGGCTGAACGTGACGCACATCATCCTCCGCCTCAAAAAGACTTTTCAAGTCACAATCCTTTTGCTTTTCAAGGCTGTCAACCAATTCTGCCTGCTATGCCTCAGATCTATCATCCTTATAGATCATCGAGTGAGGTCAGGACGCCTGAGCAGAAAATGTCCAGGCCATGGCCTATCTACGTATCTGCGCAGAAGGAAGGGAACACTAAGAACCCATTCACCTGTACTAATGGCATCTCTGCATACTTGCAAAATCCAGGCAGCATGCTTGTTAAAGCTCGTAAGCAAGGCTCGACTTCCGATAATAATCCTTCCGAGATAGGATTATCTACAGATAGTCACAGTACTATAGACGCTGAACATCCCTTCCGAGCCATGAGAGACGACAGTGCGACTTCCTTATATCCCAGCATTTACCCTGGTAATGAACGCCACTTCGATGGCAAATGGCCTTCAGATTTCAGCTATCCACTATCACCACCGGGATATCCGTCTAACCACTACACATCACCTAATCGTGTCCCGAATGCTGCCTTTGTTGCAAGTCGCAAGCGAAAACGTGGCTGGCCAGTTCTTCCTCCGCCGGCTTACGTCTATACTCGTACCAATCATCCGAATTTCAATATCTTCGGCGGCATATTGTTATATCCGGAACTCTGCTTTGCGCTAGCTGCGAATCTGCCTGTCAATGATCTCGTAAGTCTTTACGCCATCAGTAAGGACTTCCACACTATCATCGACACTCGCTTTGCAACTGTCATTCTTAGTCAAAGTTTGAGGAAATGTCCTGAAAGCTCCCATATCTTTCCATTTCGATGTTATAAGTACCTCTGCCGACCCGACCCAGCACCGCGCATACCCCACCCGCATCCAGCCAAACAAGCTGCTGGCGAGATACGCAAGGTCGCCAGCTTTAGGTGGTTGAAGATGGTCCTCTTCCGCGAGAAAGCATGTCACGAGATCATGACAGTGATGGCTGAAGATGGTGTTCCATTGCCTAGCCGATGCGAACTGGCCTTGAAGAAGATGTGGTTCTTGATGGACATTCCAGACAATGCACGAAGGATCGGATATATGCATACCAAGAAGCTAATGACTGATCTAGATCTCTATTTCATGATGTGCTTCGTTGTGAAGCTCGATCTGCGCTTCAATGACCCCGCCGCGACAAATCGATACCACGGACTTCGGAAGACCATCCTGGCGCAGCGAGGGCTTCTTCCACTCTGGCGGGCCTTGAAGCGGGGTAGTCTACTAACGAAACATGATATGCTGAAGATGTGGGTTGCAACAAAATACAAGCCACCTGCAGACGAGGAAGGCTTGCCAATGTTCGGAGTGCCAGGTAACGAGGTAGGGAAGATAAAAATGGAGTATTGGGGTGAAAGAGCTGTGCACGACACTGGGAAGGCCTGCACATTTCTGCTGAGACCTGATCAGCTCCTTATGCGCGAGATCATTCGGAGAAATATTGTGTTCTCAAAACATTTCCTACGATGCCTACTGTGGGGATATGTGAACATTGTCACCATGGAGAACTATCAACCGCGGGTGTGGAACAGGAAGATCAAGGAGCTGAATGATGAATATGAGGGTGAGGATGAATGTGGTGCCGATGACCAGCCAGCTAGCAGTGAGCAGGACGAGCTGCTGGATCTGGGAATCAAGAAGCCGGTCAGCATATTGGTCTCACGGGAGGATCATGTTCAGATTGAGAGCAGGGAGCGAAGGAGCAAGGAGGACGCGTTTCTGGAAGAATGTATGAAGTGGTACAAGGATGAAAGTCAATCGCACTCGAAGGAGGCCCATTGAACACTTCGAGGCGGCCCCATCTGAATTGATTTGTAACGAAGGCAGTGGAGGGGTTCCGCAGGTTGTCCAATGATGGCACGAATGACAACCAATGTCTCCAAAGCATGTGGCTGAGCTGAATTCGCGAATAGATTCTACTTAACAATAATACCTAGGCCATTTGTGACTTCATCAAAGTAGAAGTATACCATTTCGTTAGTACCAGTGGTGTTACTCATCCGCTGGCTTGAGTTTCTTTCTTGGACGTAAAGTGCCCCCTTCGCCGCCAGGCCAAGGATCGGGTCAAATAGGCAGGCAGGAACCCATCCCTCAACTGCTTCTTGCGGAGGGATGTGTTTGGCTTAGCCAATCTGCTATGTCCATGGTTGAGCCCCTGTCGAAGCAGGAAGCCGCTCAAGCAATGTGGTAACGCAGCACGTGATCGGATTGGATGGAACGATGATGTGATGATTGGAGGGAGGTATAGCCATCATCCGCCCCATATTCGGACTACACCATCCGCTCCACCACTCGCCCAAACAGTGTTGACGTCTCTGCTTTTATTCCTCCACCTGACAATGCTGATAACCTTCTCCCCAGCCTCAACGCTGCCCAGGACCTGTCCCGTCATAACGTCCCAAGCGTTGACCCTGCCATTACCTTCTGATCCACTGACCACGATTGCCTCGCCTCTTCCAAAACAGCTCTTAATCCTCAGCTCGTCATTTGTAAATCCATTTCCCCTAAAAGCCCGCAAACAACCCCCATCCTTTCGATCAATGAGTCTGACCTTGGAATCCAAGCAGCCGACAAGAAGAGCCTGCCCATCCCCCGTTATTTGAACACTTGTAACCGCAGCGGGCATTGTGTCCTCCGTGCACAATCCCATTCTAACGTCATAATTCCTCACCCTCCCATCGACACTTCCAGTAATTATCTCCTCCCCCCTCACCACCAAAGCAGACACTGAGTCACCAGCGTCTTCAAAGACCATGATAGGATTGGCACTCCTGCTCTTCACGTCCCAGACCCTGACACTTTTGTCATCGCTTCCACTCACGAGCACTGAGTCCTCGGCACCAGCAAAGGAGACCGCATTGATGCGACTCGTGTGACCCTGTTGCGTGCCACCAAAGCGTCGAATCGTAGAACCAATTTGCACATCCCACAAGAACACAGATCGATCGCCACCAACTGAGGCGAAGGTTTGATTATCAGCCGCACAGGAGATGTCGAGGATAGGGTAGCCGTGTGCTGCGTACTTTTGGATTGGTGTCGCGCTTGTAGGAGTCGAACTGGATTTATTAACGGGAGAGGTAGGCTCAGTGCGAGAGAGGTGGATTTGGCGATCAGACGAGCAGGAAAGGACATAAGTGCCGCCGAGAGAAGAGAAGGTCAGGGCATTGATGGGGCCAGCATGGGAGGATATAGTATAAAGAAGTGTAGAGGGAAGGGTGGGAGACATTGGATTGCTCCAATATGGTCAAGTATGTTACGTTATGCTTGAACCAGACTTCAGGGTTCTGTTGATCCTGCCATGACTAACAACGCCATGGAAAGAGAGGGTTTAGCGTGCGAAACCATAGAATCTCAAGGCTAGGAAGCACTTCGCCAGAGGTAGCGGAGTAACAGAAACTTGGACTGGAAACCCGCTCAACGCCAAGAGTTGTAAAATCTGCTCGGAGCCCACCCCGCCCCTTGGCCCCAAGCGGGACAAATATGTGTGCACGATGGTTACACATAGACGATCTTTTTTAGCAACAGAAATCCCTTGAACCTCGATTGAGTCGCATGATGCTGCAAGACATCGGACCCGAATCCAATGTTTCACGTTGGTCGATTACAGCTTAGCTTTCTAATTGACGTTTGATGCCCCTCTTAGCCTCCTCCAAGACAGACTTCATCTTGAGAACGGAACCGTACTTTCAAATAGACGGCTTTCACTGACAGTTCATTGGACCAAGGACGACGTAACTCAAGCCGTTTGCGGCATGTGAAACAGTCCATATCGAACTTCTGAACTTCGAAGTCTGCGTAATATCGAAAGCACCTTTCCAGCAGCTGAATAGTTTCCAAATTCTCAAAAAGTTGTTAGGAGATCTTGCTCGGGTTGCAATGCTCGCCAGGAGCCTACATGCCAAGGGTGGGAATGTTTGCGGCCTACCACAAAAGCGAGAAGGCAAGCATCAATGGCCCATGAATCCTCACAATCTACCCCCATCGACCAGGAGTTACCCTACATGCACGGTGTCTCAGGTCAGGACGCACGGACATGAACCATTACCGCTGGTGAATCTCCATGCAGAATATGCTACTAAGGGACAACATGCCTTTGCCATTATTTGCCTTTAATTTGCCCTTTTTCTGGTACTATCGCCTCGAGCTTCAGCTGCTGCTGGTGCTATCGTCTTTTTTGTGCGGCTAAATCTGCTCTTTTCATTTATTTGTCACTGAAAAGAGAGTCAGGAATCGGTTCGAATCATACATTGGCCTCTCAACCGCGAAAATGACTCCCACAAAGAAACCGTCCAAAACAAATTCGGATGCTTCCTTATCACAACGCCCTTTCTGGGTCAACGCCGAGAGAGACTATGACAAGAAAATGAGTGCTAGTCATCTGCCTACTTCTGCGGCATGGTCATGCCGTTTCTGGCTTCTCGATGAATTGTCTTACGACTTGGAGGAGGAAAGAGGCAGAGGAGCATTCGGGGTGGTATACCAGGCGAAGGAAAGGACTACAGGACTGTTACTTGCTATCAAAGTGTTCAAGATCAACGCAGAAGGTGATGCTCTAGATCGCAGACTCGAAAATATTAAGGATGAGGGAAGGCTACTAACATACATCCGTGGTGGAGTAAGTGTAGCAATACATTCCTCTAATCTATTCCTTCCGAAAAAGGTTTTCCAAGATGAATACGCTAACATCACGAGCAGCCTCATGTTATAAAAACCGGAGACATACGTCACATGGAGAGAGGGGAAAATACACTATCTTTGGAACTGCCAATGGATTACTACAAGCACACACTTTCCCACTTGATGCAGGAGACACAAAAGGAGAAAGGGCTCATTGGTACGTGAGAACTCGCACCTTCAACAAATACCGCTCCCACCCAAGAATTGCAAATGCTGATAATTCACCGAGCGTTTTACAGCAGTTCCGCCCTGGTATAATACAGTACTGACCCAGATGCTTGAAGCGCTAGAGTTTCTTCACAGTAAGAAAGTCATGGTAGTACATCGTGATGTTACACCTGAAAACATCCTTTACAACAAGACTGACGAATTTGTCCTGGCTGGGTTTAGTCTCGCCAGATATGGAACTCCAATGACGGTTGAGTATGGCCGAAAGTTTGAATATCTGGCCCCGGAAGTGTGCGAGTCATCCGAAGAGACCACGGCGGTAGATATATGGGCTGTGGGCGTATTGTGCTTGGACATGCTTTGCCATATGAAGCCGATAAACGACAAGCATCGGAGTTTCGACCAGATGAAACAATTAGACTGGTGTGACTGTATGTGTGAGTTAGCCAGGCACGTCAACAAGCCTGAAGTCAAAATGATGGTCGTCAAACGACGTGTTGAGAGATCGAGAGCGGCCGAGGTCCTTAGATTTGTGAGGTGCAATCCAAGCGCTCAGACAGAGCCACGTCGGCCCAAGAGGGAACTTCTTTATCTGATTACCAAAGAAAACAGAGCATTCGGCTGTTGGTCCGAGGAAGAGATTTGTGAGTTTGCAGACGGCTACCTGCTACATTCTGGTGCTAACTAAGAATGCTCAGCAGCGGCAGGACCGACACACAGTGATGTGGATCATGCTGCCGCTCGGATAAAGCGATCGACCAGTGGACCTGGGACGACCAGGTCTAGCAGCCTAACCTCATTGATAAGCGGACGAACAGGAATCACGCGGTCAGAAAGCTTGACTTTGACGCAGCCCGCACCTCCGCCTGGCCCGTCGTCAGAAGGGTTGAGAGAAAGTGCGGGACCATCAGGCTCGACTTCAAAGCGGCCTCTGCCTACTCAAAGCCCGTCATCAGGAGGGTCAGAAGGAAGAGCGGGACCATCAGGCTGGGCTGCGGCGCCGCCACTGAGCAGCTCTGGAAGCGTGATCGATATGGCGGCAGCAAGAGCAATGCTGTCGCTCCTGGGCCCGGAAGCAGAAGGAGTGCCGGGTTTGTCAGCGGCAGTTTTAGCGCAGATGTTAGGAGCATTACAAGCAGAGGCACTACCAGGTTCGACTTCCAGACAACCACAACCTCCGCCGGGCCGGCCATCGGCAGATTCAAGAGGAGGTGCAGCACCGTCAGGCTCTACTACGAGGCCATCCGCAACCAGAACAGGTGAACGAGTGGATCTTCTCAATGAAAATGACTCAAGGGCTCAAAAACGGCGAGATGAAGCTGAAGCTAAACAGCCCCGCCGTTCGTCGAGATCCCCACCTTCTCATCGTTCCGAGACTTTGAGCCAGCAGGGCGAGGCTGAAGCTAGAAAATTAGCATCATCATCTCTCTCTAAACTGAAACTTAGGGGTCTAGGTGCCGAACCTCAAGCAAAAGAAAGTTCTGTTCGAAGTTCTCACCCTTCGGAAGCTCCAAGCCAGCAGGGTAAGGCTAAAGCAGAACGGCTCGGTCTTCCATCTCATTCTCCGCAAGGTAAGACTAGAGATATCAAGCCGCGAGTTACAAAATCCGTCGCCTCAACTCCACGTCCTAGCGAGAGTCAACCAGAGCAGCACAAGACTGAGGCTAGACAAGTTTCTCCACCATCTGCTCCCCAGCCTCAAGGAGGAGCATGTTCTCCTCCCTCCTCGCGCCGCACGGTGGCACAACCTAAACAAGGTAAAGCTGAAGTCAAACAGCCTTCTTCTTCATCTGCTCCGCAGCCTCAAGCTAAATCGTCTTCGTCTTCGTCTTTCCGCGGCAAGGAGACCTCGACTCGAGCAGTGCATGGCCGAGGTTGAAGAACGTTCTTCACCGACTCCTTTCCAATCAGGGGTTCAATGGCGTCAACGAAGGACTCGGTCTAGAGTGGGTCCTTCTGGGAGCTGAAAGTACAGTCTCTGAAACCTTTATCTACTGCCTAAGCCAGCAGGATGACACCGAAGGTGAAAAGATGTCGTCTAGTCGTAAACGAACACCCGCAGGCCGGACATCAGGAGTCATGGTCTTCAGCTAAACAACCTTCTCAGCCTCCTCCACCCACAGAGACCTCATCCGCTTGTACCGAAACAACAACTCAGAGGACAGAGCGTCTAGCTAGACAGCCTACTCAGGAACCTCGCGGTAGATTGCCGGTCCAACGTCAAGAAGCTCCAATCCAACAGCAGCGCGCAAGTCAAGGCCGCCATGATGAGGGCGGTGAACGGGCAATAGGTTGTTGAGGAGCCGTAGGGTAGACCCTTCTAAAATCATATCCGTACGGTGAATCTCGATTTCTTTAAAACAGATGAATTGATGGAAGCAGCTTTGGTGACGAGCCCTAGAAGTACATATATCCCACGCAGTAATAGTCTACTCAATTGGCAGGAGTTGAATGTAAGTGAGCGACCCACATGAACGGAAGAGTGAGCCAGCCGTGGACGGCAGAAAAGCAGAATATGCCGGGCCGGGAGCTAGCCTCCGATCTCACGTAATCCATAACTCATACTAAAGAAGAACTTCAATCAGCCTTCCATTCATATATGCTCGTATAGACACGCTCTCAAACTATCTCTCTCCCCTCTTAAACGCCTTCGGTATCAGGCCTCTCAGGGGAACCCTTCTGGCAATCTTGATACCAGATCGACCAATGCCTCCACGCCTCGAGATGAAGAATCCTTCGAGCTCGTGGGTTTCGAGCCCTACTCTTCTCTCCTCACTCACGTGTAATTGATTGGCCTCTGCAGGATACGAGATTTTCTGAAGGCTGCCCTCCTCAAGGCCCAGATCAGGCCCAACGGCCCCTTACCACTGGTTGTGAACGGAATTTATGCCTGGTCAGGCTAGAATTCATGCCCTGAGTGGGTAAGTATCTTCGAGGCTGTATAAATTGTCTGGACGTATAACCATGCGTGGTTTTGCTATCACTTCGAACTCGTCTCGCGCCCTTTTGATCTTGGCCTAGATCTCATCCAGCTTCGTGATGTGGATGCCTCCATGATCAAGACGCCTTCGGAAACGCGTCTCTCAGCATGAGCGTGTGATCCCGTGGTGTGGTGGGGAGTTCGTGTTCAGCTCTCTGCAATGTTCCTTTGGAAGACTTGAGACGTCTGAGATTATTTCTTTGTTCTTGCTGTCTCGCGTTCAAAAATCTTGAGGTTCCTTGTGTTGGAGCATATGATGTATAAAGATTAGTCCTGTCCCTTGGGTTTTACTTCTCTCTTCAGAGACCACCAACAGCAGTTTCGCACTCAGCATAGTTTAATCTTTTCAAGCACTTGCAATCCCCTCAGTCCAATCCCAACTTCACACGTCTAACGTAGGCTGTTGCAGACTCTACTGCTCAAGAATGTCTGGACGTCATCAGGAAGAGTACGACCACAGCAAGAATGATTATAGACGGGCGGACGACAGGTACAAAACGTATCACACTTAGGTAAGTGAACCTATCGGTTCCACTGGCAGGACCAACACTTTCACTATTATTGTGGATCAGATAGCAATGCACTCTTTTAGCGACTTTATCTTTTAGGAGTCATAATGTAGCTTATCCTTGAGGCCGCTTTATGGAGGAAGCAAAGTTGTTGGTTGGTAACGCCGTGGTCTTTCTCTTTGCTGTCGAAGTCCTTTGCAACCCACCACTACCCGAGAAGCCTCCCTGGCCAGCGCGGGAGCGAGGTTCAAGGACTACTCGATAAATGATGTTCGTATTCTCTACTTACGTAGTAGGACTGTAGCGCATGATTGATCGTTGTAAGCAGCCGATGGGGATGGTGGTACGGATAGGCTCAATCCTTCCCAGGCTTCAGAGCATCCTACAGACCGGGGACATCCTTCGACCCAGATCACCATTCCCGTAGGCGCTCCAGCTGGAACTCTGTTTGAAAGCTAAGAGAGGACGACTGTTGGCGGCAGAAACACGAAGGATAAGAAGTTGCATAGTTGAATATAAGGTAGACACGTATCTCAGCCAAAAGCATGGCAGGCCAGCGCCGACGAACGCAATCGCTATACATCTAAGAGAATATCTCTCCGCCACGAATTCACAAGAACCGTGGCGCTGAGAAATTTCGACTCATGACCAGTTCCACGCCTCACTGCAAATCCCAAGTAAAAGGTATCTCGTCCCCGTACAACGTTTCCTAATCTCAGCAATCAACGGCGGCCATGGCTGCGAACGGCGGAACCCTGCATCTGCTCCAAGTCCTGCTCGAGCTGTTTGATACTGTACCAAGTATTAGCAAAGATAAATTGCGAGCTGGGCGGGAAACATACGTAGCATGAGTACTCTCCAGGTCCTTATTCAAGCGATCCCTTTCTCCGATCAGCTTCTGTTCCCAGGTCCTGAACCTCTGCTCCTCCACTTTCACTTGCTCCGTGAACCTCTTGCGCAAGTTCTCCTCCTCCTCCTTGAATTTAGGATTGTCCAGCTTTCTGGGTCTTGCTTCGCCGAACTTCCGAGTTTCCATCTGCTGCGCCCGGTAGGCTTCGTAGTGCATCTCTTCGGTTGTGTGAATCAAATCAAGCATATGAGTTCGAATGAGAATGGAGCGGAGCTTCTTGAAGTCGCAATGATCTTCGTTTTCGACCTCAGCCACACCCCAGGAATATTGACGACCCTTTACGATGCGGCCATCAGCAGTCTTCACATCCTTCTCGCTGCCAATGACCGAGAAAGGCATGGCTGCCATCAATGACTTGGCGTGAGAAGCAGCAGCTTCATCATCTTCCTCGACTGGAGGTTGGTATATCTTGATCCCTTGCGCATCGATGACGTTCCTGATGCGGTGCTTGAATCGCGCCAGGTCGGCAGGCGAGAGGGTATCCGCCTTCGCGACGACAGGGATCAAGTTCACGCGAGAACTCAGACGTTTCATGACCTCAATATCGAGAGGTTTGAGAGTGTGGCCGGTAGGACGAATGAAATAGAGGCAGGCGTGGACTCGAAGGTCGATCTTATCTACTCTGCGAGGTTGCTGCTCTTGCAACATGTAGGACTCGTGCTGATCGTCGAGGAATTCGATGACGGGCATCCAGGAATCACGGTTGTTGACATAGTCGCCGAAGCCAGGAGTATCGATCACGGTGAGTCGAACTGGAATTGTCAGCTTGCAAGGACGGTAACGATACAGTAACTTTTGAAAGTGTACCCTTGAAGAACTTCTCCTCCAACTCCGCCTTGGTGATCTCGATCTCCACAGTCTTGTCAACCTGCTTAGCATGGCGTCGTTTATGATCGGCGTAATTCTTGATGGTAGTCGAGAAGAGGGTATTGATGAAAGTGGTCTTCCCAAGCCCCGATTCACCAGCAACCTGAAAAGCTGTTAGCACGCAAATGTGGCCGATTCGCATTGCTGGAGGTGTAGTGACCATAATCGTGAACGCAGCACCTCGTTTCGCAACGATTTTGTGTCTATACGACAATCAGGTGATTAAACATGCCCAACATGTGCTTGCAGAGAAGAACCATACCTCTGGTTAGGGAGCTAGACAAGAGATGTCAGCTTTGGCGGCAACCTGGATGCGATCAAGACTTACGTTAGCAATGCCAATTGGCGAGGCGGATTCCACAGTCGCAGGCGCCATTACTGGAGCTGTGAGAGATGGCCGGGTAGCGATGAGATCTGCTGAGTTTTCGAGAGGTCTGAGAGCGCGATACAAAGCGTAGCAAGGATGCGGAGGAGCGTCGAAGGTGGTTCAAAATCAAGCTGCGCTGGTTGCTGTTTAGGGGTTCTTTCCAAAAATTCCCCTGAGCGCCAACATGCCCAGACCGCGTTAGATCCATGGATTAACTAGCGTCGGCCTCGGATAATCTCGACCTCAATTCGCCGACATCTTTTTTGAGAGAGATCCTCATCAAGATCTCGAACACGCCTCCACTGATAGTGCTTCAAAGCGAGGATGAAAACTGATTTCAAGGTACGACATCAGCTTAGATCTGACGTCTAAAAATATCTCTGATTACAGCAACAGTTCTCAAATCTCCTTGGTACCGTCTACGGGAAAGGCAACCTCGTCTTCACTCCAGACGGCAATTCTCTACTCTCTCCAGTCGGAAATCGCGTTTCAGTTTTCAATTTGACCCGGTGAGGATTTTTTGGAGATCCTAACTTAGATCTTGTGCTAATTCTGTAGGTACTCGAGCTATACGTTACCCTTCTCCCACCGCAAGAACATCAGTTGTATCGATCTGAATCCGCAAGGAAATCTCCTCCTCTCCATTGACGAAGACGGTCGAGCCATCCTCACAATAGTCCCGCGAAGAATCTCCATCTACCACTTTTCCTTCAAATCACCCGTTACCGCCCTCGCTTTCTCTCCGTCTGGACAGCACTTCGTCGTTGGACTTGGTCGCAAGATCCAGGCCTGGCGTACACCACCTACGCCAGACACAAATGCCGATGGGGAACTGGACTTTGCGCCATTCGTGCTACACAGAGAATATGGAGGGCATTTTGACGGTATACAAAATCTGTCATGGTCGAGGGACTCCCGGTTCTTCGTCAGTGCCTCGAAGGACATGACTGCTAGAATCTGGAGCTTGGATCCGGAAGAAGGTTTTGAGCCAACCATCCTGTCTGGTCACCGGGAAAGCGTGGACAGCGCATGGTTCTCCTCGAATCAAGAGTCGGTATACACTGTCAGCCAAGATGGCGCACTTTTTAGATGGGAATACATTGCAAGCTCACAGCAAGATGGCGTGGCGGACAAAGTGCTGGATCTTGACGACGAACGATGGAGAATAGTCCAGAGAGAATACTTCCTGCAAAATAGCGCAAAGTTGAAATGTGCCTCCTTTCATGCCCCTAGCAATCTTCTTACAGTCGGCTTCTCGACCGGTCTGTTCTCCCTTTACGAATTGCCTTCCTTCACGAACATCCATACGCTTTCATTAGCATCCTCTCCAATATCACGTATCGCCATATCTCCAGATGGCGCCTGGTTGGCCTTCGGGTCTTCGAAGACAGGCCAACTACTGGTCTGGGAACATGCCTCCGAATCTCACATTCTCAAACAGTCTTCTCATCTGGACACAATGACCACCCTTTCCTACTCACCCGACTCTACTCGAATCATAACCGGTTCAGATGACGGCCTCATAAAGATCTGGGATCTCCACTCTGGCTTTCACATTGCTACATTCACCGAGCATTCCTCAGCTGTGACTTCCTCCCGCTACTCCAAAAGCGGCAATATCCTTTTCACCTCCTCACTCGACGGCTCTATCAGAGCTTGGGACATGCTTCGTTACCGCAACTTTCGAACCTTTACGGCCCCAACTCGCCTCTCTTTCACCGATCTCGCCATCGATCCCTCGGCCGAGGTCGTCTGCGCCTCCTCCCAGGATAGCTTCGATATCCACCTCTGGAACGTGCAAACCGGTCAACTTCTGGACCGTTTGTCTGGCCACGAAGGTCCCGTCTCTACCTTAGCCTTCACTCCTGACGGTGGTACTTTGGCATCAGGATCATGGGACCGAACTATTCGCCTCTGGTCGATCTTTTCCCGAACTCAGTCATCGGAACCATTACAGTTAGCCTCCGACCTCCTCTGCATCACCATCCGTCCTGACTCTTCCCAACTCGCAGCTGCAACTCTGGATGGTCAGCTCACTTTCTGGACCCTCTCCACCTCAACACAGTCCTCCGTCCTCGACGCTCGTCGAGACATCTCCAGCGGCCGATCCCTAAGCTCCCGCCGCACCGCCGCAAACTCTCCCGGAACGAAACAATTCAAGACCATCACATATTCCGCGGATGGCTCTTGCCTCCTTGCGGCAGGGAACTCCAAATACATATGCCTCTATGCTGTCAGCACTTTGACGCTAGTCAAGAAGTTTACCGTATCTGTCAATCTGTCCTTGGACGGCACGCAAGAGTTCCTCAATTCCTCGGCCATTCTGTCCAATGGGATGCCCAGGCACATGATTGATACAGACGGTGAAGCCTCCGACCTAGAAGACAGAGTTGATCGCTCTCTTCCGGGAGCGCGGCGCACTGGCAATCGCGATGCAACGAGCCGGCAAGCCAAGCGGCCCGAAGTCAGAGTCACCAGTCTGCAGTTCAGTCCAACGGGTCGCGGGTTTTGCGCTGCTTCCACCGAGGGCTTACTGATCTACAGCCTCGATACCCAGCTCGCAGACTTTGATCCCTTCGAGCTTGATCTTGATGTTACGCCGCAGAATACGAGAGCTGTCCTTGCCGGAAAGGAGTATCTCAAAGCCTTGGTTATGGCGTTTCGTCTTTCTGATGACAAGGCATTAATCAAGCAATGCTACGAAGCCGTTCCGTATCAATCTGTACCATTGCTGGTTCGAGACCTGCCACGCGTTTATTTGGGAAGGATGTTGCGGCTTCTTGGGGAACAGATGGAGGAAAGTCCGCATCTAGAATTTCATCTGCGATGGTTGAAGGAGGTGCTGCGGGTGCATGGGAGGTGGATCAAGGAGAATCAGAACGAGTTCGGCGCGGACCTGAGAAGCGTCTTACGGGGAGTCGACGGGGTGGGAAGGACGGTTCGGAGACTGGCGGAGAGGAACAGCTGGGAGATTGACTTCTTGGTCGGGCAAGAGGAGCTGGAGAGACGGAATGCATCGCCAAAGATCAAAGATGTGCTGGCAATTAATGGGCACGCTGCGAATGAAGTTGCGAATGCTGAGGTTGATGGATCAAACAGTACGGCTAAGTCAGGAATGGACGACGATGGAGATGAAGAAGGTTGGATAGGTCTAGGCTGATCAACCTTCTCCTGACATCTCGCTTCCTGCCTCATCTCTACCAGCTCTGGGCTCATGTTTCTCTTTTTGATGCCCTTGCCGCCTTTTCCTAATCCCAACCACGACAAGATTTCTCGGACTGTGTTTGTAGTCAAAAACGGGCTCGACCCAGCATTTTCCGATCCAGCCCACCTGCTCCCTCAACCATAACCATCGATCGACAACGATGATGCTCTCCACCACCCCCGCGGAGAAGGCCATCAAACTCCACATGACCGCCAGCTGTTTCCGCGCATATGCGAACCGGGCTTCGTACGATCTGACGGTGTAATCGGTGAATATTAGGGCTTTGCATTTGATCAGGCTGCGAATCTCGGCATCTTGGGCCAACTTTTCCAGTGCAGCATGAACATAGTTTGAGAACGATGTGAATGCCGATTTCCGAAGAGAGCCAATGATGAGAGGTGTTCCCTGTTCGTCGCGGCCAGAAATGGAACCTCCAGCAACCGTTTGAGCATTTGGTTCGGGGGTTTCTTTCACAATTCCAGCATCCATCAGCATTCTTTGGAGGAGTGCTCGGTAGAAGTGTCTGGTGAAGAAAGCTTCGCTGTCTTCCCTGCCCCAATTGTAAGGGGCTTGGACAGCCATCATTCGTGCTGTGATGTTCAGCCGCACTCCTTTGCTTCCGTCAGGATTAGGGAAATCTTCGAGTCTTTTACTCATGGGGAAGCCGTGTGGATCGCAGGCAGATCCCGTGGCTTCCAACCTTGGATGGTAGGGGCGAAAAAGAGGGTGTTTGTATGTGGTCGGTCCAAGCCGTTCGGTGAGGAGGTTGTAGCAGCAGCCTACCAGGGCAACAGCGGAGACAGAGGGATTGAGGGAGGGATTCAGCGTTCGCAGCCCGTGATGGGAGAGGTTGCCGCAGGAGTGGAGCGAGATGACCATCAGATTAGGGCGATTGATGGCGTGAACTACGGAGGAAGAGGCTGCACTAGCCGTGAGGCATTCCCCTTCCGTTAATGATGAGGCGGATGATTCGTCTATAGTGTGGTCTGGTGGATAGATGATCTCTTCTATGCGGCCGTTTTCTATGTTGTGCTCGATGTAGGTGATGGAGCCGTTCAATCTATCGTAGCTGTCATCTTCAATAGCGGCGTGTTCTGTACCCTTTTTCCTGAGACCGATGCTGCTTGGAATTGAGAACTGTCCATCTTCAGCGGCTTTCTCCATGAGCTGCCGCTTATACTCCTTCTTGTCTCGTATGATCTTCTCCTTTTTCGCCAATTTGGCATATACGTCCATCCTTTTCGCGCCAGCAACATTCTGATGCTTCCGCTCGACTGCAATAACATCTTGATGATACGGTGGACTTGCCAAATACCTTCCAAGGTAGTTTTGGCCCGAGCCGAAATCTACAAGCCCGGAAACTGGTTCTCCTGTCTCCGCCGCTATGTGCGTGGAGAGTCGGTCAATGTAGGGCGCAAAGTGCTGCACTTCATGGGTTTTCTTAGGCTTCATACCAGCCGTGAGGCGTCGTGGCATGGTTCTTGCATCTGATGGTAAAGTAGAGATATAGCTGCGTTCTAGACAGTGCCTTCTCGTTTCAAGGGCAAATTTAAGAAAGCTTTCAGGTGGAATAGGGCCATTACGCCAGGATGTCTGCTTCTCAAACGACAGTAGTGGGTTGAGATCCTCACGCAGAAGAAGTTGCAAAACATCATGAATCTCCACCTGATCAAACCAGTCACGCCATTCTTGAGGTAGAATAGTAGCATAGAGGTCCGGCTTCCGGGTCAAGAAATCGAGAATGTGTACGCCTCCACAGAGATTGCGAAAGAGCTCACATTCTGTCGCAAAGGACAGCAAGGATTGAACATAACTTTCTTCGTCAGACCAAAATGGATCCAGCGGCAGACTTTGCGGAGGGGGCATAGACTTCCCATTCCCGACCTCTGCAGACATTGAGAGGGACTGAAGGAGGCTTGCAAGTAGTGTGCTTATCTTCTTAACGCACTCCAAGTGATGAGATTCAACAGTGGACACTGATATGGTCCTCGCTGCTCTGTTCTCTGTGCTTCAAGCAACACACCCTGGCCGAGCACAAGTAAGGTCAATCGAAACAGATTGCCAACTGATCAGTAGCAGATTGATTGATGAGCAGAGGCATGGAGGGGATCCAGGGCGAAAATCACCTTCCCCTAAGGTCAATCATCAATTGGGAGGGTCAAGAAAGGAACGAAATTGAAAACTGCTGCCCCTTCCCCTGCCAAGAATCTGGCCCCATGAGTTCAAATTAGTACGAGCAGGAAGACAAATATTGTGCTGGCAGTTCCCCAGGTAAGTAGACTGACTTTTATTCAGGAAGTGCTGTCTTTCTTACACCTACTCCTGATTTGAGATCTGCCCGCTTTGGCCGGTGGCAATGATCCATAAGTGCTCCTCGACTGGCTCGATTGATTGTTCAAAATGCTATTTACAAGGCTTCATATACTATTTCACGTTTATCGACATCGCAGGACCCCACTGCCCAACTAACACCAATATGTCCTCCGGGGTATTATGCAAATCATAAGCACGTAACGGAAGCCCCCCTTCCCTTTCTACCGCTTGCTTCGTGACTTTCGTGGTTCTTTCATGTCCAAGATGTAATCTTCAACCTTAGCACTCATTTCCAGAAGTCTCCTCTCCGTCTCGCGCAAGGCAGCTTCGGGGATGACCATCTGGCCCTCTTTCTTGCCCGACATGTTCTTCCAAACAATCATCGGCTCCTTGGTGTCGGCACTTTGACTGTCCAGCTCGAAACTCCAATCATCCAATGCCTTACAATCGTATCTTCCTCTATCTTGGATGCCAGGACCTCCTAGTCCTACTCGCGACCTCACAGAAGCGTGTATGTATTCATTGCTGTTTTTCAATCGTTTCGACGTTGTTCTTCCGTTGAAGGGGTCGGTTCGGAAATAGTTTCCAGGCGTCCTCGTTCTCTTTCCAGCAAACGAGTAGACGCCCATCATGCTGTTCAAGATTTCTCCAAATGACCACCATCTGGTCTTCTGCCCACTAGCCCGGTAGTACTGTTTGTTTTGTTGATATGATTGCACCAGAGAGTCTGGTCGAAAGTCAATGAAGGGCTCCACCCTCGACATCATCCACGCCAGTGTAATATTTGCAAGATCTGCATCGTCATACCCACCCCCTACATTGGAATGAACGCCAGGGAACCACACTTGCTTGAGATTCGTGTTGGATCCTCGGGGTTTCTCCCATAATGCCGGTGCAAAGGGCGCCCGTTCTTCATCAAGCGCCAGAGCCTGAAATGCATTTTCAACACACTCGTGCAGTGATGTATCGTAAAAACTGTACTCTTTCATGACTCGTCCCATCCCCATTCTTCCGAAGATACCAGGTAGTGGGAGAGGAATACCCAAACTTCCTACAAGACTCGTCAGCGACTGGGATGACTAGGTTTCCAATTTACGAGAGAGTGAAAGGTCCTCACCAACAGTGTCCCACACTCCAACGACTTTGATGGGTATGTGCGTCCTCGTCAGCCCTCTTCGTTTGAGTTCTGCAACGTATGCTGGATCATCGAAGGATGGCTTGTCAGGAAACGGTACGCTCAGCCAGCGAGGCACGTAGTTGGGGTCTAATCTGTGCTTGAAATCCATATATATCTCTGGAAACATGGGCAGACCCTGCCTGGTCAGCAAACCAAGCGCCCCAATCACGCCGGCAACACTTCTCGCCGTCCAGGCCCCTCTGCTGAAGCCGACGAGGAAGATCTCGTCACCCTCTCTGTAGTTGATCGCCATAAAGGTATACGTTTCGCGGACGTTTTCCTGTAGACCCTGTCCTGAGGCACCTCCTGCCACTCGGGTGATAAGCCCACCTGATGTGCCAACTCCAGCTTGGTAATGAACTATTTGAGGTATGCCGTCTGAAGATGTGTCCTTGACAGCCCAACCAAAGCGAGACACGTTCGAAGGAGGTTGTCGATGTCCATTTCTGAGGCCGCTGTCGGCGTCGAGCCATGTTCCTGTAGCAGGTACTGAGTCAGCGCTCTGCGTTACAGATCGGAACAGACACGTACCGTCGCATGTCGCAATGAGACGTTTTGGTGGAGCTACAGTTGGTGGAGCCATGTATGGCGAACCTGGTTGACCAAATCCTGACGTAGGAGGTGGTACAAACGAGGCAGACGCACGAGGTGGTGGTTGCACATAGCCAGCGGGAGCCACCAGGGACGTGTTCTGGCGAACCCGAAGAGGGAGGAGAGATGTCGCAAGAGTGCGCTGAATGAAGACCTGTGTCAGACCAGAAGCGCCCACCCCAATTGTGCCAATTGAACCTCATGAAGAGAGTGGCCGATGAGCGATTGTCCGTCGCTGCCACACCATGAAAGCCATCCACAGTCTCTTCCGTTCAAGCTGCTTGGGTTTTGATAGACTCACGAACAAAACAATCGCATAGTTGACGTTTGTTTGATTGGACCGGAGGACCATCTACCGTTCGTGGGTTGCGCGGATCACTGGGGTTGTGCTTACTCATCGTAATGAGATCCGATGGTGAGTCAGCAATTTGGCAGGACGTCCCATCATGGACCGAGCTGCTTCTCTGCTTTCAATTCTCCTTGATCCTAAGCTGCAGCCGCTTCGATCAATTCGCGCTCAAGACGACAAATTTCAGTCCCATCTGCTTGGTCTTGCGGCTTGTTACTTTCATTTCTCTGCAACAGCTGTCTCGATGTCCAGCCTACCTAGCGCCATCACCTCTCTTGCTTCTTATGCACAGCAGTTGGCCGCACATCCGCAATCGGAGCCAGCTGAGATCCTTTCAATCGTCTCAGCCCTAGGCCTGCAACGACACCCGGAGGGCGGGTATTTCGTAGAGACAGATCGCGACACCACCAAGATTCCCAACCCTTTCATCCGGCAAGGATCCGAAGAAGCCGCAGTATCGGAGCAAGATGCTACGCGAGATACAAGCACGACCATTTTCTATCTACTCAGCCCCAGCTCTCCATTCGGAGCATTTCACAGGAACAAAGGGAGAACGGTTCATACGTTACACAGCGGCAGAGGCTGCTATATCATGGTTGATACTAATGAGGCTGAGAGAAAATCAGGTGCCAGAGCACAGGTAGAGGTATTTGTCGTGGGACATGATCTTGCACATGGTGAGAAGCTGCAATGGATTGTGGAAGGTGGCAAGTTCAAAGCAAGCTTCTTGCTGTCGGATCAAGGTCAAGTGCAAAGCACTAAAGGGCTCCTGATCAGCGAGACGGTCACCCCGGGGTTTGAGTTTTCAGATCACGATTTTATGACTGCACAGACACTGAACGAAGTGGCAACGACTGAACAAATCAAGGAGCTGTCGTGGCTTCTCCGCAAATCTGAGGATTGAAATTAGATTGGAGCCGAGCTAGATATGAGTGCTGCGAGTGGTTTTGTTCCGTTTAGATCCAGTCAGGGTATCATATAATGGTAGTGCTCTTTACTATCTGTTTTGACGTACCAGTCGTCACCTTTCCTTGCATGTTTCGAAGTCCAGTCAAGTTCATTTGGCAGCCTTGGGTTGATCGAACGTTCGTCCTCGCTCAACGTCCTGCCGTCATTAAGCACGTCGAAGCCGCCTGGAGTGGACGTATAATCTGCCCAAGGATCGACCTCAGATTCATCTGATAGTAGCCAATCGTCCGGGTCCGAGTCACCGGCATCCTCCCTTTGTGTTGCATCACACATGTGCTCGGATTCAATTTCCAGCCCTCTCGCGTCCTCACGTCCAAAGAACCTGCTTTTCACAAATTTCGACAGCAAGCGTTCAGTTGAGTGCGCACAAAGAAGTCTGGCAACACTGGATTGGCTCTCCTCGTTAAAAATCCAGTCTCGATGTAATGGGAGATTGCCTCAGCCATTTGTTCCGTGTATTCCTCCCAGCAGTCGACCCGCGCAGAACGTTTTAGTTCATGATCGCTGTATACTCCACCGTTTGCTCTCTGATCACGTCTACCGATACGCTTCAGAGAACGAGACTGTTTCCTATCCATGCTCTGGTCGGGGAGATCAGTCGATATAGATCAGAGACTCCAATTATGCCGTGGCAACGAAGTCGGGTCCACCTGAAATAGGAGGAAGAGACACTCCATGTAGTTTTGTTGTGCGACAGCAACGTAAAGGCGTGGGGAGAGCTGGAAGGAAGCATCCACTGGATAATAGATACAATTGATCTCAAGCAAATCTCGGAGGGTATCCTTGTCAGTTTTTGAAATTCTGAAGCATTGACCTCTCCAGATACTCCCACTTGCTGGGTTGGATGGGTTGTGGCGCTAAAATAATACGAGGTGTCCAATACAACCGGTTTGGCGATCAGTCGAAAGTGGTAGACATTAGTACACGATGGTCGCTAAAGATGTGAACATAAGAGTATCGATCCAATCTCTACAAATTGTAAGTGCCACCGTCTGGCCTTGTCAAGCATCTCATCAACATATCCGTCCTCGTCCTCTTCTGGCCAAACCCTGATCGACAAGAGGAATGGTTCAACAATAAGCTCAAAGCACTGCCCACTTGCGTCGGTGCCTTCACATGCTTTACCGCAGAGCGCCAGGAGATCGTCAGGATCTCTCTTCAGCAGATCAAGCCCGTCAAGTGACGCTGTAGGCACATCTGTTGGGTTAACAGTCAGATAAAGATCGTATGCATGCCAGGCTCTTGAACCATCCGAGTGTACACCATCAGCTGCCAAGGTCAATTTTCTGCATCGTGCGTACCCACCAGCTCAGAGTTGGTGTTTGCAGATCAGAAAGGAGATTATTGAATATGAAATCGACTCGAAGTCCCAGAAAGTGTGGATAGTAGAAAGCTATGAAGAACGCCGTTCTGTAGATGTTTCTGCTTCAAGAGAGCTCTGCAGCAATTCTTGGAGCCGCTTGGAGCGATTCTATGCGAGACGGAGGATAGGGGGATGCCGCGGCATCAATGGGACCGAAACGGGATCGTTTTGCAGCTGGGGATGAGTAGGCCGGCTGGGACCATCATTGAGTGCTTTCGTTTTTGGCTGTGATAGACCATTTTGCCGATTGATTTGTTGCCAGAGCTGGTCAATGGACGAAGGGATCGGCTGCAGATGGTAGGTTGAGATGGTTGTCTTGAAAGTAATTTTTGTAAGCCAAATCCCAAAAGGCGTCGAAAATTTGACGCGTTTCTGCTCTCACCGTTCGTCCTCTCGCTGGCGATAGTCAAAAGTTTGTTTGTAACTAGCAAAGCCCTGATTCTATTGTCTATAGTACTATCTACCTTACCTTGCTTCCCAGAGCTGCATGACCACAGCGCTTGCAGCCATGTGGAGTGGTCATTTTGTCAACGGTCGAGCCCTTCTTGAAAACGTCCCACAAAATTTTGGTTCTACATCTGAAGGCTAGAATTTAGTACAATTTTCACTGTTCGTCATTCGAGTGCTTTTCTTTTTGACTACATCATTGTCTCGTCTCTATTATCATGCCAGCCAGCCAAGACAGAAAGAAGCCGAGAGGCTGCATCAGCACAAAGGACTCTCCAGGATCCGATCCCCAACCCCAGAACAGTGACCTTCATGAGATAAATGGTCTACTCTATCTCATCTACCATCGAAACAAGAACCAACACCGCGGGCAGAAATGGTGGAAGTGGGTGGGGATGTTGCGTCGATCGACGAAGAAGTTATTGGTTCTCGATGGTAAAGGGTGGAGGAGGAGGGAAGAGGAGAGCGAGAAGGCGAGCTTAGAGCAATGGGTGAGGGATGTTTTGGTGCCGAGGGCTTGGTTGTGAGTCTTCCGTCCTGCATTTATGAGAGTTTCGGCTTTTTGAGCAGTCTTGCTCCTGATGGAAGGATATGGATCTGGATTTCTCCCTAATACTAATACTAATTACTTCGTGGGCTTTCGTAGGGCTTTCACTACACTCATAGCAGATAGTCAATTCTCTACTCTGGGGGTAGTGCTCATTGCCGTGCTTGCCAGGGTGGGAAGAATTGTGGGACTTCCTGAACCTGAGCCGAAACCACTCGCCATAGAGGCGGATGCGCAGACGCTGCTTGCTTCGAGTGTTCGGCAGACGGGACACGATACTGGGGAGATTGTGCTGAGAGAATATGTGGAGGACAAGGGGAAGATACTTGAGAGGGGAACGGACAGGGAAGAATTGAACGCTTACGACAAGCTCAAGAGAGGAAACGCGAGCAGGTACCCGGGTCCAGAGGCTGGGGCAGAGGAACCCGATCGCAGCGAGTTCGGCGAAAGGGGCCTAAAGCTCACTGTAGTAAAGGAAAGCACGGCGCAGCAGGAGACTGAAACAATCAAGTCACAAAGCAGACCGAAGAAAAGACGCAAGAAAGGCAACGCGATTGACGACCTCTTTGGCGATCTTATGTGATTCGAGTGTTCTTTGAAGCCTCAGCGATTCAATCCTAGACGCCTCGCTAAAAGAGCAGGGCATGCCCGAGTGGATGCAAGGAGCCAATTCCCAAATGCAGACCATTATCCAGAACATCATCTACGATATCTGTCACCAGAATCTCTCTCTCTCATTGGCGGTCTGTCCCAATCCCTACCCCTTGGACTTCTGCTCCGTCGACGATCATAGCCTCCGGCGTCTCTTCTCCCATCTTCATACCAGCCTCGCTCGTACGGCAGCCCGTCTCGTCTATGGTCGTCGCGAGGCGGGAGATAGTCATCACGCTGGGGATGCGCACCATCTCTTGGAAGAGGGTAGTGTTCTCGTGAAGGAGGATGGGTTTCCCTTAGAGGCGGAATGCCATCGCCCGTGGGAGGCAGTGAATCGCGTGGCGGATGGCCATCCCTCGAAGGTGGTCCATCTCTGCGTGGAGGCACCCGGTCCGATACGTTGGAATAATTCGGGATGTATGTGTCCACTTTGGCAGTGTCGAGAACTCGTCTTCGATCTCCGCCATATGCAGCTCCGCCTCCGGTTCGATCTCTTCTTTGGTCCATCCCACCGGGAACTCTGGTATCGTTGCGGTACCCACCGTTGTATTGTGGATCAGAGGGTACCCGATCATTGTTCCTGAAGCCACCATTCTGGTCTAGCGCAGGAGGGGGCTTGAGAGGTAGCGGCAGGTTTGGGTCTTGATGTAGTGGCGGCCGTCTGTAGACGTCTCCATCAGGGCCTCCCTGGTATGAACGAGAATGTGGTGGAGGTCGATGATGACTTGCCTGTCCGTTCTGGTAAGGGTGAGGGCCGCGACCTCGTTGCAAGTTAGGAGGAGGTCTGCCATTCTCAGCCCATTGACCGTTAGGACCCATGCCGACCGAGCCACCCGCCGGCGCTGGGGGCAAAGCCTGCTTCTGACCACGGAACTTTCGCCTGTCAAGTTCATGTGAGTCTTCAAATTGGGGTAGATCGCCAGGTCGGGCAGGAAGCGGTGGTGAGTGGAAATATGGATGCTTCAATGCGTCAATAGCATTAACTCTCTTTTTCCAGTCCAGCTTCAGCAGCTCGCTAAGTAGGGAAATTGCTAAAGACCCTTGTTCACGAAAGACGGTGGGAAGGTTGCCGCGTCTGAACTCGAACTCCTTAATTCCATCACAACCAGGTAAATCCGACCAACCTGGCATGTTCTCGACATTTGGTGATCCAACCAGCTCGAAAATTTGTTGCGCCTGATTAAGATCACTGTTGCCTGCTAGTATTGGCCGTCCTTTAAACATTTCTCCAAATACACAACCAACGCCCCACATGTCAATGGCAGTGGTGTAACGACGAAGCTGGAGAAGTAGTTCTGGAGGACGGTACCAGCGGGTGACGACAAGACAAGTATAATCCCTCGTTGCTTCACCTCCACCATGCCCTGCCTTAGGTGGCTCATCGTCATAAGGTCGAGCCAGTCCAAAGTCGGCAATTTGGAGTATGCCCTGGTTATTGATCAAGAGATTGGCAGCTTTCATGTCTCGGTGTAGGATTTTATTTTCGTGCAGGTATCTGCATCCTTCCAGTAGTTGTATCATGTAGCATTTGATCTGCGGCTCCGTAAAGTGCACTGATGGATTTTCGAGAAGACCTGAGAGATCGTGGTCCATATAGGGTGTAACCATGAACATGCTCGGCTTCTTCTTGGGGTCTTTGCTTCTCTCCACAGCCATTTCCTCCAGCTTGAGTATGTTGATGTGGTCAAGCTGTTTGAGAAGTTTGATCTCTCGCAAAGCTGTGATGGGAAATCCATCCTTCTCATTGTGCATCAATATCTTCTTCAGGGCAACAACTGCTCCTGTTCTTTTTGAGCGTGCTTTTGATACCTCTCCGAATGTTCCCTCTCCTAGCTTGCCGAGAAAATCGTAATCCTGTATTCGCGAGCAGCCATGGAACCTCAGTCTCCCATCATCAGTGCGCTCAAGCGGCACCTTTGAAGGTGTCCCTCCACCCGCCTGTGTCATCACCAAATCCAAGTGTGGTCATGAGGTTTAGGGGTCAGGATTCCGTCCTTTTCCGTGGTTGCAATGCGCCTCTCGCGTAAGAGGGCTGAGAGTATCGGGTGATGCCTGTGGAATGCCTACCCAGTTTTTCAGAACCCCTAAGCTTGTCGACTCAAAGCAAGCGATCATCAGTTTCGTGCAGCTGCTATTAGGACGAGATAGGCAGCATCGTGCAGGCTGCGAGTAGAGATTAGGAGACGACGATAATGTTCTGGGGATGTTGTGCCCGCAGATTCTGTTCACGGTCTCACTTGACTGCTTGGTTTTGGAAAGGCAGAGTCCTCGACAAAGACAGCATGTTTTGGAGAGCTGAAGAGAATTCGCAGGCAAAGATCGTTGACGTTCGCAGCTTTAGAGTCACAGTTGCTTTTGTTCTTACTCATGCGCGAGGAACGTAATTGGCCATTCATCTAAGATTCCCCCTGCACGATTCCCCCACCAACCATCCAACGTTTTCAACCACAACCTGACAATCGCTACGCTCCCGCAGCTTGCTTCTTCTCTTGCGCCATATAGTAAGCTCCACCTTCTCTCGGCAAACTCCCAGCAATTTGACTAACCTGTTCTCCCGCAAGAAGCTTCGCAATGGCAGGACCGCACTACCCCAATCACCCCGTCACCCACATCAAGCCAGCTCGACCTTTTTACCGTTTCGCTGCTACAGCTTTGGGCGCCAGCATGTGGTTTTTTGTCAGTCCTAAACAGTTCTCGGTCACGAGTTGCAAAGCTGACCATTCGACAGCTGATGTATCGAGCTAAGAAAGACGGTCCAGCCCTCCTAGGATGGAAGCACCCGTGGGATCATTGATACAGGGATATACACCTCCTAGGGCACGCAGGCAGAGAGATGACGGTGTTGCTGCATGTAAATATGGACACGGCGTACTGGAGAGGGAAAGAACAACGAAGCTACAAAAGTCCTGAGTAGCAGAAATCAGTGTATTCATTCGGCATAAGGATGGGGCTTGTATTGTCTACGCTGACAAAAACCGGTCAGTGGTTGGCTGCCTGTGCATCACTACTTCTCAAACAGATAATGGCACACTCCCCACGTATCTCCTCCTTCCCAAGCGAACAGCTCCGCGCACGCCATATAAAAGATCTACCATCGACAAAACCACATGGCCGTGTTCTCCTTCCCATACGTCTCCTCCAGATGCGGCCATATCTCCTTCTTACTCGCATTCATCCTGCTCAGCCAATCCTCACTCGTCCGAGCATAGTGCTTTCCATTTACCCACCATTGCTGGGTTAGCGTGAGGTCGTCTTGAAAGAAGTGCAGAAGATCTGCTGATGGCATGGTGCCTCCAGTGAAGAAATGCGTGCTCATCCACCCGTCCTCGAAGTCGCAGGGTGATTCGGCACGTACGAAGATGTGATCAAATAGTTTACCTTGTGGTTTCAATGCCCTGCTTACTTTCGCCAGGAGGAGTTTGTACTTCTTCATGTGCTCGAATAGTTCTATAGAGATGACTCGGTCAAAGCTGTTGGGTTCGAATTCATGACTTCAGCCTGACCCAGAGTCTCTTCTCCTTGGGGATTGAGGCAACAAGAGTACTTCATCCTAGTTAGGACACAGACAGGCTTTCAAGACTCCAGTGCCCACTTCGGAATGTTGTTGGTTGGCTGAGTCTGTCGCAATGGCGAGGGATCGCTTGCGAAGTGCCTCGACATACCAGATATTCCGTTCGTAAGCCTTTTCCAAAGACTCAGATTTGATCATCTGCACTCTTTGAGCGAGTTGACGCCGGAACCCATAGCGAATGACAGCTTCTGGCAGCCAGCCTCCATCAAGTAGCCATTCTGTAGACCGTGAGCAGGTCGTTCGATCTCTAAGGTGTTGATGGTTTCATCTTACCGATATCCATGCTGGCAGGTGCGATCTTCTTGCGCCAAAAAAGTGAGACTGGCTGTTCAGATAGCTACGGGAAGGCTGGCAAGCGAAAGGCTCACATGTATGCCCCGGGGGCCTGGTGGAGAAGACTGGTTCTGAAGATTCGTCGGCAGCACAAAAGAGACCACAAAAGGTTCCCAATGAGGGAATCGTGATTCATGGGGCATAGAATGCTAGCCAAGGTTCACCTCCACCCAAGCCGTGGCGAGACACTTAGAATTGGCAAGGGAAGAAGACGGTCAAGGTATCAGTTGACATGAATATACTACCGTTCGGCACCTCAAGTCTCGAAACCCCGACCAGTTCTAAGGATGATTGTATCATCTTCTGGGACAGGCAGTCATGGTGAACATTTTATTTTAGTTATTTTATAATAAAATTTAAGTCCCATATCTATTTTCGAATGACATTAGTGGAGCGCTTTGGGTTCTACAATGTCTACGAGATTACTGGAGAGGATCAGAGGACCGAATATCACGTTTGAGAAGTCATGATGAGCAGGTAACATCCATTGTTTCAAGCTAGTTATGCCAATCCTGACGTGCTCCTGTCAGCAATTCAACCATTTTGAAGTACCAGGATTGCGAGTTCCCAAAGCGCCTACTGCTGCCGTCTCTTGGCCACACCAACCGTCCCATGCAATGCCTCTTGAAGATATTGTACAGCCCTTGACACCTCATAGTATGAGGCAAAGTCATCAACGTCAAAGGAACCAATCGAGACAAAGCGAGGGTAGAGAAGCAACAGAGTAACCGCCCTAGAACTACAAGTGGAAGGCATGCCACCCTCCAACCCACTCAAGATCGTCTTCAGCACTATCGTAGATCGGTTTGTGCTGAGACAAGGGATGCTGATCGCGACGCCAGTCCTGGCCCATCCAAGCAGGCCGAGCCTGTTGTGGACCGCGACTGCCACGCTTATGTTGAACCCCCAAATCGTAACCAGAAGACCCGAGGCCCCAATCCTTGCGCCAGCTCATTGTCATTGACCTCTTCTTGGGAACCGATGGCATACTGTCTCTGGGAGACTGGTAGTTGCGCCGTTTATTGCCCAATGCAGTCCATTTGTCCGCTGAAGTTCTCTGGTCAGGGGAATGCTTCGAGTGTTTTGGATGCGCCGCTCCCAAGACACCATTCTCGTCTGAACTAGTGGAATGCTCGCCAGGTAGAGCAGGCGTGAAATCGGACACGCGAGGAATGTTACTTGCAGAATGGCTCTTCTCACCGAGGACATCAGGACGGCCGGGATGGTCGCCGAGACGAACACTCACGTGGTCGTCCTGGCTCTCGTGGCTGAAACTGCGCGGTTTCTGTTCTCTCCGCTGTTCCATTGCCAAGTCCTCCTGCTCGGACTCCTCGGCCTCCTCGTCCCACAGGTCGCTCCAGCTCTTTGAGATACCGTCATCCTTCTTGCCAAAGACCATCGAAATCGACGGGATCAACTTCGCTGCTGCACGCGCAGGAAGGGATCCAGTAATTGGGACAGGGTCGGACTGGGGTGGGAAGCGTTTTTCTGGTCGGCGGACAGCCATCGATTTGAATGAGGCGCCAAGCCCCGAGTCCAGAACCGAAGCCATGGATGGGGTGTACTGATGACCCGTGAACCAGGATGCAGCTGGACCCTCGTGGGACCTCGGGAAGAGATCATCTTCGTAGCTTTCCGTATCTGGTATGGCTGAGAGCTGGCGACCCTTGGGTGGTGGGCTGGAATGGAGGACCTTTGCCCACGGGAACGAGTCTTGGTTGAAAACAGGACTTTGAATTGAAGGGGTGCGAAGAGGTTCCCGATTCGCGCTGGCGCGGACAAAGTCACGCTCTTCGGTGCAGAAGTCGTCCAAGCTTTCATCATCCGTGGTGAAGGAAATAGTTCTCAATATGGCATCACGAACGGCAGATAGACTTCGTTTCTCGGGGTCAATAGCCAGAGCATGCGTCAAAATCTCAAAGGTATCTTGGGACATGTTGGGGAAGACATCGAAAAGAGACTGACGGTCTCGTCGAAAATCGGCAAAAAGAAGGTCTGACTCCGTCGGTGTAATGAAAGGGTTGCGAGAGAACAAAATGTTCAGCAGGCAAATTCCAGTTGACCAAATGTCAGCTTTGAGAGGGGAGTAGCCGGTGCCCGCCGGGTCATATTGCTCGGGAGCCATGTATCGATCACTACCGACGCAAGATTCGGACGACCAGGCGGCCCTGGTTGCCAAGCCAAAATCGCCAAGCTTCATGCAACCATCTTGGGTGAGGAAGATGTTCTCGGGTTTGATGTCGCGGTGGTAAAGCCCCCGGGAATGCATGTACTCAACTGCACTGACGAGCTGTAGCATGAAGTCACGGACGTGCTCCGTCTCCAATGGACCACGACCTACGCGGATGGCTTCGTAGAGATCACCTTGCGAGCAATACTCCAAGACAAGATAGGCGTGAGCACCGGTCTCGAAGTGATGGAGAAGGTTCACCAGATGGTCGTGCTTGAGAACCTGATGGCAGTACAGCTCCTCGTCCTCGGGAGATTGCTGCTCGGGAGATTGCAGTGGGCCTGCATTGACATTCAATTGTTTGATTGAGCATTTGATGGCAACTTCTGCTCCAGTGGTGATATCCTCAGCCAGGAAGACCATGCCGAATGAGCCATGATTGAGGGGCGCGACTGTTCGAAAACGACCGTCAAGAAGCTGTCCTTTGACGAAAGTGTCCTTCATGCATTCCATCGCGAAGGGGGCGTGTTGTTGGAGAGAGTCGGCTTCGAAGTCGAAATAGGTAGTTCGCCGAGAGCTGAGAACGACTCTATACGGAGGACAGAACTTTTGAAAGACAGAACGCTGGAAACGTGGTATAATCGTGTGCGAGGCGTGGTAGAAGTATAGACAGGAAGATAGGGATCGACGATGTTTCGCTCCGCGGAAGATTCAAGGTACGTTTTCCGGTGACACCAATCATATAACCACCATTCCCCAAGGCCCTTCAACACCGAGAGCAAACGCGGGAAACTCCTTTTCGTAGGGTCAGAAGCTCATAGAGGTAGTTGGTCGAGTAGTGTGTAACAAAGGGAATTTCTGACGCCGGGCACGGTAAAGTAGCAGGTCGTAAAGCTGTGTGAACGGCGGATATGAAGGAGTGTCGGTTATAGTGTCATTGCTAGAAAATTGGAATATGAAGGGCCAAAGGCGAAGGAATGTTTGGGGGTGGTCGACGCAGATGACAGTCGGCTTAGAATGGCGGGATAGAAAGAGGCGAGGGAAGATTCGTATACGTGTCCGGTTCGTGAAGGTTGAGGATGAGGAAGATGACGATGGTTTTGGCAGGCTTAGGCGGGTCGGGTCACAAGACAAAGCCAGGCAGACGAAGTCGGCCAGCAATGAAGTGGCAACCCGTCCGTGCGTGTGAAGGCGTCTTTGTGAGATGGAGGAGCACCGGATGAGTCGAGTCGTTGAACAGCGAGAAGAGCAGCAAAGTATCGTTTGTGACCTGAGAGCTATGGAGTCATAACAATGACCCAGCCACGCCTCGACGATGCAGGACACGGAAGCTCTGTTGGACCTTGTCGGCAGCTTTCAACACGGTTCGAATGGGCACAACGTTCAGAGATATAGATAACAGTGTTGGAAGAGTGGTGGGGTCGTGAGTGGTTCGTGGATCGTGGTTGATTACTTTCTCTGGGGCAGAGCGGTGGTGGTCGCCCAGTAACGGACTGGAATGAAGGAGCGATGGTGGTCGGACAGATTAGATGGGAGCCGAATTACATTGCAGATGTCTTGCTTTGGGGGGTGAGGAGGTGGGAGACAAGAAGGAGAGTGGGAGCAGGGTGAGGGAGGTTGAGGTGTGAGGTGTGAGTGAGGAGTGAGGAGTGAGGAGTGAGGAGTGAGGAGTGAGGAGTGAGGAGTGAGGTGTGAGGTGTGAGGTGTGAGGTGTGAGGTGGTGATGCAGGGCGCTCGGTCGGCAAGGTGGCGTCAACCCGAAACGAGGTGTGGAGCTTGCATTGGGCACGGGCGCTGGGGGGGGGGATTGGGAGCAGCAAGCCCGGGAAGGCCTGGACAAGGAGCTGGAACTGGGCTACGACGGACAGGACTACGGACAGGACTACGCCGACAGCCACTGGGGAGGGGGCACCGGGCACGGGGCACGGGCACGGGGCACGGGGCACGGGGGAGCATTGGTACTGGCCTCGCTGGGCAGGATCTGGCGGGCTCGAGCTGTCTCGCTGTGTGCGGCCGCCTCCAAAGGTGGTGGAATCTCATCGAATCCTGCAGCCGGGCGGGGCCAATCCCCTCTCCTTTCTCCCGCCGCTGGGCTAGGCAGCAGACGAGTCAGCCCAAAGCAACAAGGAATCATCACGCGGCCATCTCGATGGCAATCCCCCCACTGCCCAATCCAGCCTTCTGTTCTCCCAAACGAACACAGTAGTCGCCCCCCTTCTCCCCGCTATCAGCATCAGTCCATTCACTGTCATTCACAAAGGAGACGGTGTCCGTCATCGGTCCCGTGGATTGCCTGCCGCGAGTAACGTGACCGTTGATTCTTGCTCCAGCACATGCTGGATCGATGATCTGTCGGGGCACCGGCTCGAGACGGCACTGTCATCATGCTCAATCGGTCGGTGTCACCGTGTCACGTAGATTGATTGGCCTTTGAGAGCAATGAAATGCAATTTGGCAATTTGAGACTCGGAGTGCATGGTCGACAAAGAGCCGTTGTCGACAAACAAAACAGACCCCCCCTGTCTTCCTCCCCGTTCCCTTGTTTGGGAGTGCAGAGCCCAGCCCACCATCCTGCAACCAGCCCCTTGCTCGACTTTTCTGAAGAACCAAGCACATCGCATCAAAACAACAGGCATGCTGTCTTGTTTCATCGACGCTCGCTAGCACGGTCACCAAAATGGATGGTGCCTTCCGTCGATCTCGAGGCCAAGATCCAAGTTTCGAGCAGTACAGGTGTCAAGTAGTATCATCTCTCAAATGCACACGCGACATTCGTCATGCTACAGCGGGGATAAAGGAAATCTCAACAGGGACCGGACGAAAACAGAACACATCGCCGATTGTCTCGAACCAGTGGCTGATCGTTTTCTCATGCTCAGCTGTGCCCTACTTGTGGAGAATTGAGTCACACAACATGCTGTTCTGACGGGCAACGGTTTGACATTCACTGCCTTCGGACCAACCGATTTTCCAGGCAAGGTGAACTCCGTTGCCGCTGTCAAGACGGCGTTGCCACCGACCAGTCAGCAATCAGTATGGAGGCGACGGGAAATGATCAGCGGTTATTGGCTTCCCAGCGGTTCACTGCTGGTACTTGCTCTGGTGGTCGCCACTCGAGCGGAGTGATGACCAATTTTGCACCATCCAGAACATCTTGCATCTTGACAGTGACAGCTACTAACTACTTAGACAGAACCGATGTCTTGGAGAAGCCACGAAACAGCATCTTCCCTCCAGCAGAGCCAGACGCAGACAGGGGAAGCAAGAGGTCGGTTTCGGACTCCCATCCCGGTAGTACCTCGGAATGGAGTCTCAGATCCTTTCTGCTCCAGACCACCAGTGTTGAGTGTCGGTGAGCGCAGCGCTAGATAGTGCTTTATTGATGCGATTTGCTAGACGGCTCTAACGCATCTCCCTTTCTCCTTTCTCTCCCATCCATTTCTGCTCTTTTTGCGATGAAAATCCCTTCCAATTTGAGGGTGCACTGGAGCGTGCATAAGCTTCACGACAGCGGCATCGACCGAGGAGTCCAGCCTTTCCACCTCGGCCCCGCAATCACCCGCCTAGGGGGTGGCCGACAGATGTCTCCCTCGCTCCCTTGCGGGACTGGGCAATCAACCATCCCCACCTCCGAAGCCAGCGAAATTGCCGTATGCACGTTCGTCTTTGCTGGCAGCCGCGGTGAGGATGCTTGGCTTCAGTCTTCCCCAACCACAATTTGGCACTACTGCACAAGGAAGGTGGACTGGACGGCCTAGGTGGCAGCCATACAAGCGGTGAAGGTGGAAAACATTTGCTGGAGAGTGGATGGATTGCTTTTGCTTTTTGAATCAACGAACATTTTGAACGGGCGAACAGCGCCTGCCCGACGACGGAGACGATTGACGAATGCTAGCATTGGTGTTCCTTGCCCATGGCTCGAGGAAAGGTTTACTTGAGTGAGAACGTTGCAAAGTAACCACTGACACGACAATTAACGGGACAAATCTCAAGCTCGCAGAACAGGAACTCTTCTCAGAGAGCTTCTTGTGTCGCTCCACTTTTTTGGGTCATTTAGATCTTCATGAACCCCTTCCAGCCAATGCTTTGGATTTGTTCTTGTAACTGTGCGATCAGATAGGAATTCATCTGGTGCTGCTTCATATATTCAATGATGCTGCTACATGTTCAAGCTTCCACCGTGTCGTCATCTACAAGGTCAATTAAAGACCCAGAGCACCGGCCTAAGGACCTTCTTCGCGTGGTGAGATTAGGACACTATCTACCAGATTGCATGTTGCCGCTGGTGTTTTCAACTTGTTCCTTTGTATAACGTATTCTCGGTTGGCGATCTTCCTACAGCCGCTTGCAATCTCAGGCAGCGATATCTCGCGCAGTACACCAACGGCGACTTAGATGACTCCAATCGGCTCATCATGCTACAAACTACTGCACTTCTTCGATGTGTTGAAGGTAGATGCCGAGACGAGTCTGTAGGCGCGTCACATTCACTCATAGGCAAGGGCTCTTATGACAAAAGGCTCTGTGTTGGAAGCTGGCACTGCGCTGAGACGGCATCCCCTCTCCCCGGTCCTCGACTAGCAAGACACAATGCAGCAACATCGACTGAGGACGAAGAGTCTTTGAGGAAAGTCTTTTTTGACAATGACACACTCTCAGCTTACTGCCTTGTGTTGATGTGGGTGGTGCCTAAGTCAACAAGGAAAGAATCGAGTCGACTGACATAGCGCGACAATTCCTTTCTTTCTTATTCGCATACATGCCTGCTCTCTTTGTACACTTGCTTTTACTTTCCAAACACACCTGACCTCATCAAAATCCCCAGAATGAGCAAAAGAAACGCAGAAAAGTCGCCGGAACGGGGAGAGCAAAGTTCGCAAAACCCAAACCAAGAGCAACAATGCACTTGTCAAAGCTGAGCCTTCCAGCCGCCGGGACTGGGATGAGTCGAAGCATCCTCTAGGCTTGCCGACGCTTGCGACCATGTTCCAACCCGCGAAGTATTGCATTACTCGGAATCTGATGACACTTCCCTGTCAAGACGAGGTGGAGATTCCAAAGCAGTAACCAAGGGATTCGATCACCAACTCCATGGCAACCTCCATCACACTCGTCTGCCCCAATAGGACCTACGAAGAATTAATTCCACGTCTTCTCTCGGCATGACATTGCCTGCGTTCCTTGTTCCCCTGCAGCCTCCTACGTCAAACGATGCGACGGTACCAAGATAGGGATGAACGATAGATTGATCCCGTGGGGGTCCGCATTTGCACAATGACGGCCATGATCCTGACCATTGTGTCTGCACCGAGTGCACCGAGTACGCAATTTGGAGTCATGTTTTCGTGCATGCGAGCCAATACGGACTGAACGGCGAATGGAGAGTACCGGTCAAGAGTTCGCAAGCGGGCCCGCATGCTCACCAAACGGTGTACGTACATAGAAGATGCCAAGAAATCGAACCTTTGCGCTGGATGCTCTACACCGTCGACTAATACACCACCTACCTCCCGTATTGCTTGCCTCTAATTGTCACCCTCAAAACCTGTAATCTGCCTTTATAATCTTCATCCATCCACACCACTTTGTCTGACTCGATGGCCAGCGAGAAAGAGAAGCGCTCGTCTTTCGATGACGGAGGTTCGGCTGAGAATGTTGAGCGAAGGTTTGGCCGCGCTCCGACCGACATCAATACAACCAAGCAAGCTATCTGCAGTGTTCGAGAATCCTCTTCAGGATGTCCCTCGAGAACAGCTGATGAGCGACGTGGAGAACTTCTGTAAGGAGTTTGGTCTGCTAGACCATTTGGATGTCTTTCAGAAGGGTGCTCTCGTTGCCCAGAATCCCACCTCCGTGCAAGACATGAACGATCTTTTGGGTGAAGCTCTCTACCTAAAGCAACTCAATGTCACTCCCAAACGATTCTCTCCAAACATAGTCGACAACTTGACCGGGCTAATAGTTGGGACCCCTTACTTGAGTTGTGCCATACTGGGCTGTTGGCTCACAGAGCCTTTGAATGGAGCCTTTGCGCGATGAGGGACTATCTTTATCTCCTGTCTTATTGCTGCTCTCGCGTCTGTTTGGGAGGGTGTAGCAAACTCCTGGGTCAGTCTCTTTCTCGCTCGTTTCGTGCTTGGCCTTGGCATCGGTTCGAAATCGACCACCGTTCCCGTGTATGCGGCAGAATGTTCGCCGGCGTCTATCCGAGGGGCGCTTGTCGTGATGGGGCAGATGTGGACCGCCTTCGGTATTATGTTGGGAGACATCGTGGGAGCTGCTTTTGGAGGGCTTGCTCCAGATCTAGGCTGGCGCCTCATGCTCGGATCAACCGTAGTCCTACCGCTCGTGGTGTGCGCTCAGGTGTACATTTGTCCCGAGCCACCAGATGGCTCATTCAGAAAGGGCGAGTGAGCAAGGCCTACGAATTTTTCCGAGTACTGCGACCCTCTGATCTACAAGCTGCGAGAGACACTTACTATGTCCACGTCGGGGTTGAGCTCGAACGTAAGGTCAACAAGGGCAAAAACTTCTTTACGATGTTCCGGGACTTTGTTCACCGTCCCTGGCAACCGCCGTGCCACTGTTGCTTCCTGGATTATGATGTTCATGCAGCAATGCTGTGGCGTCAGTGTCATTGCTTACTATAGCACCACCATCTTCATCGAATCTGGCTACATCACCAATACTGCATTGCTGGCTTCGATGGGCCCTGGTATTCTCAACTGGGTGTTTCGCACTGCCTGCCTTCTTTACGATAGATACTTGGGGTCAGCGAAACCTGCTTCCATTTACATTTCCGTTTCCGGCAATCTTCCTCTTCTGGACTGGCTTCTCATTTTGGTTCAAGGAGAAGCTGAAGCGAACTGCGATGGTCGTCACGGGCATGTATCTGTTCGAAGTATTCTACAGCCCAGGAGAAGGCCCTGTCCCATTTACGTATTCGGCCGAATGTTTCCCCTTGCATGTCAGAGATGTCGGCATGAGTTGGGCCACAGCTACCACGTGGAGTTTCAATTCTGTTTTATCCTTTTCTTGTGAGTGCTTTTCTGGGTTTCCTTCCGGCGATTCACTGACGTTCCATAGGGCCTCATCTTGTCCGTGCCTTCAAGCCACAGGGAGCATTCGGATGGTATGCAGGATGGTGCGTGATAGGCTGGTTCCTGGTGCTCCTTTTCGTGCCCGAAACCAAAGGTTTGACGCTCGAAGAGCCGGACCAAGTCTTCTCGGTCTCAACAAGGAAGCACGCTTCTTCTCAGTTGAAGAGTGCGGTGTGGCACTTCGAGACATGGATATTGAGGAAGAAGTTAGTGCCAATGGAGCCTTTCTAACAGGGGGCAGAGAAGATGGAGTCTTGAAGTCTCCAATCGCTAAGAGCGATATGAAGTTGGCGCATTGGCCAGACTCAGTCTTTAGATGGTCGAAAAATCAACCACAAATCGTTTCCAGCTTTGTCTCGTCTTCACCAGTGCCATGTTCTCTTCCGAAGATGTTGGACCCGCATCGTCCATTGCCCGGAGAAGAAGCAACCCGGATTCGGACGAGCGGGGAAACCCGGGGAGCTCTGCTCCCGATTGCCAAGACTTTCTCCTCTGCGGGGAAGATTGTCAAGTCGAAGCACATGAAAATACAGCGAGACGAGGCAAAGCAACCAGAATATCACTCATCAATCCTGTCCTTCCATATGCCATGACCAACTGGTATTCCGAGGCTGGAACCCAGGAAGAATGGACCCGCCGAAGGCACCTGTCTAGTCCTCCTCTCGTTCTCCTGTCCGTGATTGTTTCTTTCTTCCTCGCATAGTTCCCAAGCTCTCCAACTACATTACCAATTCCTGCCATTCCTTTCGTACGCGGCCTTCCGATCTTCCGAGACTGTTACGTGACATTAGCTCCTGACACCGAGTATCCATCAAGCATTGATATAACCTTCGTGGCATCGCAAACATGGCAGCAAATGGGACAAACGGCGCGCCGGATGCTCTTACTTCGACCGAGCAGGTTAAAACCGACATCATCACCCTGACCAGATTTCTGACCGAGGAGCAAGCCAAACACAAAGAAGCCACGGGAGATTTTACGTAATGCATCACCACTTCTCTACCTCGACTCCTTCTACCAAACGCCCAACTAATCCCCCCACTTTAGCCTCCTCTTCCACGCCCTCCAATTCTCCTTCAAATCGATCGCCTACTGGATTCGACGTGCAAGCCTTGCAAACCTCTCCGGCCTGGCTGGCTCCTCCAACACAACCGGCGATGACCAAAAGAAGCTCGACGTGATCGGCAATGATATTTTTATCGCGTCCATGCGCGGCTCTGGCCGTTGCCGAATGGTCGTGAGCGAAGAAGAAGAGGAGGCTATCATCTTTGATGAGCATCCCAATGCAAGATACGCCGTCGCCTGCGACCCTATCGATGGTAGCTCGAATTTGGATGCCGGTGTGAGCGTGGGGACCATTTTTGGGATTTTCAAGCTACCGGATAGATGTGTTGGTCCTGGAAAGACGGTGAGGAAGGAGGACATGTTGATGCCGGGGACTGAGCTTCTCGCTGCTGGTTTCACCATGTATGGGGCTTCGGCGCAACTGGTCATAACGATGAAGGGAGGGAGTGTGGATGGATTTACCATGGATGTCGCGTTGGGCGAATTCATCTTGACGCATCCGAACATGAAGATACCGAGGAAGAGGGCCATCTACAGTGTCAACGAAGGCAACAGTTTGTATTGGGAAGATAACACGAAGAAATATTTTGAAACCTTGAAATATCCGGTAGAGGAAGGCGGGAAGCCATACTCAGGGAGGTATATTGGTATGTTGTCTTGGCCTGCTTCGGTAATGAAACCTGGCCGCTGACATGTTGACTCCACATCATAGGCAGCATGGTAGCAGACGCCTACCGCACCCTCCTTTATGGCGGCATCTTTGCATACCCTGCCGACAAGAAGTCTCCGAAAGGAAAATTGAGAATCTTATACGAATGCGCCGTGAGTCCGCCATCTCCAAAATCTCCCTTCCTACGTATCCTTTTTTCCCCCTCCCCTCCTCCCATTTCCCAAGCATCACACACCTTGGCTAACCCTCCCCTCCTCCAGCCAATGGCCATGGTCTTCGAGAACGCCGGTGGTCAAGCCGTCAACAGTAAAATGACGCGCATGCTAGAGGTTCAACCGGAACACATCCACGATCGGAGTGGGATCTTCCTGGGGAGTTATGACGAGGTGCAGAAGGTGATTGAGGCGCACAAGTAGGCTTTGAAAAGGGACTTGCCGGTCGCGACTTGTGGAACGGGGAAAGGGAAATTGAGGGAAGATGGTGTACATGATGAAGGAGGGAGGTGAAATTGGTAACATTCCGTAAGCAGTAGTACCTATTCAAATCGCTGAAATGATTCGTTGGGCAGGGGCTTCATCATGACTTGGGATAACGCGTCCCGCATCACCGACTTCCAGCATGTTTCCTCATCGTCCTCCCTGTCCCCACCGTAGCACGGCACTCCCGAATGCCTGCAATGGATTGACGTACAACCATGGTACATCTTGGTGTCGTGGCAATAGGAGAAGCAGAGGTTTTGGATGCGATTCGCATGGCTTCTATTTTCGAATGCGCTGCTATGCTCTGCCATGCGCTCAGCGAGATCTCACCTCGTCCCTGGGTAATGTTCGGTAGTCTATCTACCCTCCATGAGCTGTAGCCATAACGGCACGGTAATGTCGCAACGCCATCTCCTTTGCGTGGCTGATTTTCGCATCCGCCGTAAGTGGTAATTCGAGGATGTTGTTCTGTTTCTGTTCGGGAAGGAAAGAAAGTCAGCATCTGCAAATAATGGAGATCTTGGGACTGGGAAGTTCGGGGGGGGGGTTTCTCACCTGCTCTCTCGCCACGACATCCGCGAGCCTCCTCGCCATCTCCTGACACGCAACCCTCTGTTCCAATTCCTCCAGCCCACCAGCAGTGAGATCACTTCCCCTCTTCTTGGACGACCTGCCCAGCTCCTCCAACGCAGAGTGCAACCTCTTGATCCTGGCTTCTCTCTCCTGGCTCCCTTCCTCGGCCTCTCCTGCGCTCTTCTTCCTTCTGCTGTTCTGTGAATCGATCAATTCCACAAAATCTTTATACATCCCCCCTCCCGTTCTCCAATCCTGGACCCATTCCTTGATGTTATTTCCAAACTGGCTCACCATGGCTCTAATCACATTCCAATCCTCTTCAATAATACACCGTGGCGCAACCCTGCGACACAGACACTCATGCGCCTCGACCCAATCCTCGCCGAGGAGCAGATACCTCAATTCATTCAGACTTTGGTGCATGGCGCGGAAATAGATCGCTTTTGCTTTGCATATCCATGCCGTGGGTATCTTGAGCTTCTCGACCAGGATCTGCCATTGTTGGTCGATTTCGGCGGCTTTGCGGTCGAGCAATTGTGGTAGGAAGGCGGCGTGGCGAGTGAGAAGGTCGCGGATGTGGTGTTCTCGAATGTGGGGGTCGGAAATGTGCATCAACGTGAAGATGGCGCCGAGGTGGAAGGATGAGGCTGACAGTTGGAAGGAGAGGTCGATTGCTAGTTTGTCTGCTAGGTCAAGGGAGACGGGGAGGGTGGGGATGTTAGCGACGAGAGCATGGTGGAGTTGGAAGGGGATGCGGTTGTCGAAGGGGCGTGTTAGAGGAGCGAGAGCTTGAGGAAGGGTTGGAGCATCTTCTTGGGCTCCTTTGTTGGCGGCATAGAGTTGTAGTAGTACCCAAAGCGGATGTTGTTGTTGTCCGCCTTCGTTCACCCCGTCAGGAAATGGTATGGCTGACTCTGCCTTAATAGCCAACTTGTCAGCAAGGTCCTGCACGACGTCTTTGACGTTCCCGTTCTTCGCTTTGCCGTACCACAGACACAGGCCAAAAGCTTGAATCCAGTCGAGATCAAATCGTTCAGAGATTGAGAAGGTCGATGCACGATTTTCGAGTGGTCCCTGAGATTTTCCTTGTGAGATCGTTGTGTTACCGGCCAGTAACTCGTACAGGGCACGGATAAGCTCGCTCATCTCCGAGATGATGTTCTGATCCCGCCAGGCTTGGAGCTGTTCTGCCATGTCCGAATGGAACTGGTCGTCCGCGATATCTAGCTGAGCGATCATTGTGGACAGGCGTGGACTACCGAGCTCAGAGAGCCAAAGACAGGCGTCGTGAATTTGATGTGCGCTTAACAAGGCGATGACATGTTCCCCGTCGGGAGTGCTTTGTAGCGCCTCTGCATGCCTTTCTTGAATCAACGAAGCCCAGAATTCTGATAGTCTGTCTTTACGAATTCGTTCCGCGTATTTGCTTTTGTGACTTGGATTGAGACCTCTTGAAAATTTGTCGTCATACTTGTCAAACAGTACGTGAGCAAGGTCGTAGATGTCCAATTCCAGTTTCGAATCGGCAGTCTGGCCTTGTTGCTGGTCTCGTTCTGTAATCTGTTCGCAAAACGCCGAGAACTTCATGGGCTTCTGCTTCGCGAACGGAACACCATCTGTGATGCCGATCTTCGCATTATGCCACCCCCATTCCGAGTTGCTATAAGACTGACGGAGGTCAGCATTGGCAGGCTCCTCGATTGGAATTCCACCTACTGTTCGGCCGTCACCAATGAGAGAGCTCTCAACGATGTCTGTCTTATGACTGATGTTGAGTTTGCTATCACGCCAGGTCCATGCCTGCCCTGTCTGGGGCGGGGCCGATCCATCGTGAGCGTAGAGCAGTGATCCGGTGGGCGTCCACTTTACAGGAAACGATTCATGCCATTTCTGATCAGAGCCAGTCATTCCTGCGTCGGCGTCGAATGTCTTAGCACGTTTAGGGTAGGGGTACTAAGAAAAGACAGATTTCAGCGATTTGTTCGATTGATTAGCTACCTAGATACATGAGGCGGGTCAACGTCTGACCCTACAGTGTAACACCAGATTTCGCACGGCCACGTGACCGCCTCGTGCTTGGAGAACAAATGTTGGAAAGGGAGTCAAACCTCGATGCCATGTACACTTTCATTCTTCTTCCTACTCGATGCCATCCGCTCTGCATGCTGGCCAAACAATGAATTCATCAAATCAATGTTCGTTCGAATCTCGTTCTCTTTGCTGACAGTCTGTTGTTGTGTGGGTAAGGTGATCCGGTCTAATAGCACTTTTCCTTGAATCTGTCGTAGTGCCTCTCGATTCTGCTTGCGAGGACTGATGGTGCGTTGGAGCTGCTCAGCCCAGTCACCGTCGAGATCAATCAAAGGTCTGCCTGGCGTCCCCCATGGATTCTGGCTAGCTTTCATCGCTGATTTGGCCGGACTTTCTAGGGGACCTGTCGGATGCTCTGGCTGCGGAAATGACCCAACCATTTTCATTTCATCGCTGGAATCTTGCTGGTCGGATTCGTACGACATATCAGAGCCGGAGACCGCACCCGCGGCGCCATCATCTAAAAAGGGCTCGTCCTGCTGGTAGTCGATTGCGGATTGGGGACCAAATCCGCCAGGCACACTCTTTCTCTTGAAGTCGAAAGTATCATCTTCCGGAGAGGAGTCGTCAGGAGTGTGACCATCAAGGTCCATCACGCTGTCGGCTGGATTGTCAGCTCGGGCCGTCTGTTCAGGCTCCATTATGTGATCGGGAGGATCACTAAACCCACTGTCGTTTGAGTCGTCGCCACTATCTTCCTCGTCATCATAGTCAAGTCCATAGCGCGTGTAGTGAGGGACTCTGAAAGTCCAGACTCCCGTCTGGGTATCGTAGCTGATATATTGCGTGTTTGGCATTTTCTTGAGTCGAAGTATGTGTCTGTCAAATAGAGGTCCACTGGTGGCAGATGAAGGTGCACCACGAGCGCGAGGCCACGAGTTCTCGAGATGAAGCGTGGAATACACATTAAGTCCTTTGCCACGTGGTGGTTTGGTGCTCGCATCGGAATAAACAGAAATTGATCGTATTCTGATTTCAATGATTTTGCCGAAGAGATCGTCCAGGGGGACCGTCGTAAGATCGACCTCTTCATCGAATGTAACGTAGCCACACCCTTGTCGACCAACCTCGAATCCCTTGAAATGTTGCAGCATATCCCGAGGCATCTTAGAGAGCTGCGTTCGAGATGGTTTCATCCAGTACTCTCCAGGTTTTGGATCTACAGCCACTGGAGCATCGGTGGGCAGTCGCATCTTTGCAACGACATTGTCGGTCTCACGATCTTCGGGCACCATAGCCAGCACAGTACCCATGTCGTTGACCCCGCGTTGCTCCATTGTGCTTCCGTTCATGCGTTTGATTCGTCGCGAGGAACCGAGAGATCCCTGCTCTTCCTCAGACGACTCTGGACTGTCATGTTCCCTACGAACGACGGCACCATTGACGCTATTCAATGAGATGTCTTGTGTGCCACCGGTTGTCTCCTTGTCGAAGCTAACCCGCTTTTTGAACTTGCCTGGGTGTTCAGGGGCAACAGTGCCATTGGTGATTTCGCCATTTGTAGCACCTTTTGTGACACCATTAGCGCTGCTAGACGGGCCTGGCAGAGCCGGTTGAGCTGAAGCTGGCTGACTGAAAAGATCCGTCTTGATATTGCGGTCGATGGTAAGTCGACGAATGCTTCCGCTCGAGTATCTGGAGCTGCCAGGAGCAAAAGCACCGGGACTCAGGACACTTTCGCCATCTGCCGCAAATTGTTGACGTAAATTGCTTGCAGAAAAGCTTTTGCCCACCGATCTGCCAAAGCTACCGCCAGTGAAGCTTCTGCCATACATGCTACTGCTCAGGCCTCCTCCACCTGGTGTGCTCGCAGCACTGGCCGGGCTGCCATAGGTGGAATAGGTGAAACCGTACCCGAGACGACGTGGAGGAGTCATCAATTTGGAAGAAGACAGCCTAAAAGACGGGATGGCTTTCATCTGGCTTTCTTTTAAGCGCTGACTGGCAGAGAGAGGTGTGACAAGCGGTCCAGAATTCTGCGGAGTAGCTTCAGGAAGCCCGGACCAGATGGACGATTGCCCATAGGGATTGCCATCCAAGAGGGAGGAGTGAAGTCCTTGAGGCTGTTGAGGTGTCTGTTGGCCCTGTTGTGAGCTGTTGAAAAGGCCGTTGGTCGATTGTCCACCAAAGAGGCTGTTGTTCTGAGTGGTTTGGTTGGGCTGGTTGGGTCCGAAAAGGCTGAGCTTTTGTTGCTGCTGAGGGTTGTTGAAAAGACCCCCCGAACTGTTGGTGGAGGCACCCCCAAAAAGACCCTGTGATTGAGTAGTGTTGCCACTACCACCGAACAATCCACCAGTGCCCTGGTTTTGTGTGGTTCCAAAGCTCCCCGTCCCACCGAACAAACTTGGTTTCTGTTGTTGTGTGCCAGATGCACCAAAGAGACCTCCACTAGTACCTTGGCCAGAGCCCCCGAGCCCAGTCAAGCCCTGCCCAGATGTACCTCCGCCAAATAGTCCGCCACCACCCGTTGACGGCTGAGTTCCGCCAAACAAGCCACCAGAAGGCTGTGATTGCGAAGTCTGCGTAGTTCCAAATCCTCCGCCTCCAAAGAGCCCACCTGGTTTGTTTTGGTCTTGACCTTGCTGGCCTTGCTGATTCTGTGCGCTGAAACCACCGAACGGATTCGAGCTTTGCGTCGGTTGAGTTGCTCCAAATGCGGCCGGCGCAGAACCACCGAACAGCCCACCCCCGGTTGTGCTGCTTCCAAGCCCGCCGCTGGTGCTACCAAATAGGCTAGGTTTGTTTTGTGCTTGGCTGGTACCGAAAGGATTCGAACTGCCTGTCCCTGTGCTTCCAAAACCAGTGCCTGGGTTTTGTGGCGCTGTCCCAAACAACCCGCCTGGAGTAGCTGAGCTTGATTGCCCACCGAAGAGTCCACCTGTTTGACCACTGGTTGCAGGTTTGTTCCCGCCAAGAAAGCTGCCACCAAAACCGCCCGCAGTGTTGTTCGCTCCAAAGGGAGCCGTAGTTGAGCTGGTACCGCCGAAAGGATTGTTGCTGCCGGCTCCACCAAAACTGGTCGAAGGTTGACCTCCGAAGGTGCTGCCTCCGAAAGCGCCACCACCAAAGCCCCCTGGCTGACCACTACCATTGCCGTATCGTCTACCTTTGTCATAATCGGCCTGGCGAAGTTCCTGAGGATTTGTTAGTGTTGCTCGAAATCCTGGCGGGCGGACTCACCTCGAAAGAGTACTTGGAGTATGCCGGCATAAAATTGATGCTCTGAAAGCTGTTCGTCCCATTTCCCGTCGGATCCTTCTCATTTGTTGGGTTGAAAGGTGTAATAGCAGTACCTTCACTGGGAGGCACAACCTGCCCTAACGCGGTCCCAGCGCCTGACTGGCCGAATGGATTGGACTGGTTAGCACCAAAGCCTGACGTGCCCGTAGTACCGCCAGTGGAGCCGAACAATCCAGTCCCGCTCCCACCAGCACCACCACCACCACCACCACCAAAGGCCGGTTTGGGTTGACCGAACGAAAAGCCTCCTCCAGTATTAGTGCTTCCAAAGGGACTGTTGTTGGCGGCCGTTCCGCCGAATGTGCTTGAGCCACCACCGAAGCCGCTTGAGCCAGCAGTTGCAGTATTGCCGAACAGACTTGTGCCTGAGGAGCTCGTGGCGCCAAATGCTGGTTTACTTTGACCGAAAAGCGAGGTATTGCCTGCGCTTTGACCGAATGCGCCTAGAGAAGAACAGTTAGCATAAGCAGCCGTGAAGTGCCGTTGCAGGGTGTTGTTCGGAAGAGATGTGTTCATTTGTGGGGTGCCAAGCTGCCTGGTCCACAACGAAAATCCGTTCGAAATAAAATATTATCTCCGCGCAGAGTATGTGCACAATGTTGATAGATCTCAGTAGCCTGTCTGTTGCGGAATTGACGCTTGAAGGGTCGCGCAAAGATGGAGAGCGAAAAGCATGGCGATCGTGGAAGATTCGACCTACCTCCAGATCCAAAGGCCCCGGTACCACCGCCACCTCCAAACGGGTTTGTTGTCGTAGATGAGCTTCCAAAGCCTGAACCAAAGCCTGGCCAAAGGGATGATCACGTCAGAGTTCGAACGCGACTGGAGGAGAGCCACGGGACGCACTTGGCGGGGAAAGAAAAGGAAGAGAATTGAAGGGAGTCGAAGTATGCCACTCACCTGATGGGTTTGGGTTGGTATTCGTGCTCCCGAATCCACCTGCATTCTGATTGCTGCTCTGCCCAAAGCCGGAGAATCCACCGAACGTTGACATAGTGCAAGCGCGGGAAAGTGGAAGAGCTATCGAGGAAGCGCCGTCGCGGGCTCTTCAGAGGTTGATTTTCGACAGAAGCCGAGAGGCCAAACGGAGAAAAGGATTGAAGATCGTAATCGATGCGCTGCTCGCGTGGTGGGAAGATGATGAAGAAGCGCAGTCAAGCAGTAACGAGAAAGCCTGGTAGCAGTGCGCAGCGTACGCGACGTGCTAGCTCACTCTCATCGAACACTCCAGCTGACTACACATGAGAAAGGCAGTGGGAGAGGCGAAATGGTGCTTTCGACGCGCATGGAGATGAGCTTGAGGTCGAGTAATCACGGAGGAGGCTGCCACTAAGAATCTCGAAAAAGGCTTGGGAGCTGGTTGCCAAGATAGGATGAGTCAGCCCGGCTCCCTTTTGACGCTACAATTCCTTGTGAGGACTTCTGCCTGCTCAAAGTCGCCTTGGAATACGCCGTCACGACATGGCTTTCGTTCTAGACCTCCTCAACACTGTCCGAGACAGGTCAATGAGCTCGCTTGTTGCCTTTCAGGCTAATCTGGCTTTACTTCAAATGGTGCCTAGCGACAGTATGGCTGTCGTACGAAGACCGCAGCAACGTGAACACCCCCACAAACGTCGAGGTTGACACTCCCCCCAACTTCCAATGTCCGTAAATCGCAGCCAATGAAGACTCGAGGAATCTGTCGGTTCAAGCCTAATTTTCCAGGGGGAGGAGACGAGAAGGCATGGTCAGTCTAGCCAGACTGAGAAGCACAAGCGAGGTCCGTAACACTTTCCATTTCCTCCTCCAAGTCGGTGATCTATCTGGGTTTTGCCCCAGCTGCCCTGGTGTAGCAATGAATTCCTTGTCATTCAGCTCCTCCTCCGAAGCATCTCGTCCTCGCTGCTCCTCCCTTTTCCGCCGCTGCATTCAGCACCATCGAAACCGAAATAATACATCCAATGAAAAGGAGTTTCGGTAAGCATCAATATTGATGAAAGCAAGGAATCGTCTGCGCTCTTCGAATATGCCAAATGAAAAAGTAGATCGCTATGCAACGTTGAGAGGAATATAGGCATGAGAACGTAACGACATAAGCGGGTATCATGGAATCGTGTCAAAAGCGTCTATCTAGGTGAGAAGCCTCCTCGAGTTCCAATAATGGCGAGAGCAATCTGTCGAATCTGGTCAGTGTATCATTCTTTCTTCCATTCGTGCACTGATATGACTTACAATAATCGCGATAACCACTAAACCAACGAGGCTCATAAAACGATTGAGATTGCGCCACCACCGGAGATTCGCATATCTGACCTCTTCGCTCATTGCAGTCCGATGATCCAGCTGCTCTTGCAGAGTTGGACCACCAGCCTCGGGGTCGTGCATGAGTTCCTTCATAGCCGGTCTTGGGGGCAAGGGAAGCAATGCAGCAACGAACCAGCTGACCGGGAAAATAAACCCCAGCATGAAGCCGATCATGTGCGCATTGCGCCATGTCAAGATCGGTGCACCATTCTCGTCAACAGACGGTGCCAGCCACCGATTTCTCCCGCTTGCTCGGTGGTCGGGAAATAAATGGGGTGACCACTCGTTACAAAAGCGAGATCCTGCCGGCGGCCTGTTCCCAAGCTCGGCTTCTATGGCTGCTTGTTCTGCACCTGCCCAGTGGGAACGAGGATCTGCTGGATCTAACGGCAAAGAGGAAAGTCGAGAAAGCCGCGACTGACTTGGATTGGAGACCAGAGGTCCGATACCAGGTAGCACATGGCTTTCTCGCGCGTTCCGGCCAGCTCTCGTCCGTGGGCGGAATAGACTATGAGACGATTGTTGCACACTTGGAGTAACCGCAGTGGAAGGACGAGATGCCTGTGATAGGTTCGAATTAGAGGTTTCGGGTCGAAGGGAGTAGAAAGAATCGCTGGGACCTCGCGAATAGTAACGACGTGCCCAGCCAGGAAAGCGAACGACGCTGTTCAAACTGCCGCTCGAGTTTGGTCTTCGCAAGACGATACTCCTCATGCTGTCGCTCCGAGAACTTCCCGAGAACATGCTGAGAAATCCAGAAGTCTTATGGTGAAGATATGGGCCTCGTAAATCCGAGATCATATCAGTAGCCTCTTGTCGATCTGCCTCTGGTATCATACTGCTGGTTGAGCTGGTGACATTTCGATCATGAAAATACGCCGCTTTAGGCAATTCTAGTATTGACTCGGCATCTGACGAGTTTTCTGTATCCAGAGTATGAAACGAGCCCAATTGATTCTCATCGGACCATTCAGAGGGCACTGTTGACAAATGAGGATTCCACGTTGCCGGAGAAAGATCTTCATGCGGCATCCGGGGTGCTCTTTTCTGAACATTCAGGTCTTCCCAAGTGTCCATTCTGGGTGCCAATATGATTGGATACTGGATCTCCGGTGCCGGACTTGACTCGATAGCACTTTGCAGGTTTTCGTGGGCTCGGAGGCCACCGCTCTTTGGGGGGGCCGAAAGTTCTGGCTGTGCCTCTGACGCTGCTGGGAGTTCCAGGGGAGAAGCAGAGGTGACAGACTTTCCTTGATCCGGCGGGCTCGAACTAAACGGCCCAGAGGCTGTGGATAGCGTCGATGTTGAAGGCTGCTCATGAACTACCTCACTACGGCGCTTCTTGATTGTTCGCAGTGAGTCAACAGAGCCATCTGGTGAATCGTCGTATTTTGTAGTTACATAGTTTGGAGAGGAAGTGCCAAGCGTGAGGACATTTGGACTCGATGAAGGCGCTGCTAATTCGGATCGTGGGCTTGAAGGGTCTTCTGGTTGGATTGGGGTGGGACTCGAAGGAGAAACAGGATCAAACGTCGGACTCGATGACCGTGGTAATTGAGCGATATTGTGGCTTAGAAGATGCGGGTCGGAGTCGAAATCTTGGCTTGATGAATGGCCCAATGCAACGAAGTTTGGACTGGATGAATCGGCTGATTGCCCGTTAGGGACGCTTGAAGAACTACCCAGGGCGACTAAGATCGGACTAGACGAGGTGGCGGCAGTTCCTCCGCCCTCGAGAGAATTTGGATTCCAGCTAGGTTGATCAGGAAGAGTGGGAGGAAGGGGGGGTAAAGAAGCCTCAGACGTGATTTTCTTAATCGAGGATGAGGCGTCTCGTGGTGACGGCAACGATATAGTCTCGTCCGACTCGGAGGGTAGAAACCTGCCATTTTCGGAAAGCTTCTCGCCAAAGACTTGTCCTCTCAAGGCAGGAGAGGAAAGTGTAGTTGATTGCCTGCTTGAAGGTCTTGTCGAGTGACTAGTCGAGGGCGGCGAAGCCACCTGACTTTCATAGAGATCCCGCAGCTCGCTCACTGACCGCTTGATTCCCAGTGTGTTCGCATTGGTATTATCGGGAATTCCCAGATGATTTTCATTCCCACCAGCCTTCTCCTTGCCTTTTGCAGCTCTCGCCGCAAATGAGCGGGGAAAGATCTCGCTGCTTCCATGTCGACTTCTGATTGAACTGGGCCAGAGAACGTGCGCTGGCTTGGTCGGGTATGGCGTCGGAGGGAGTGGTAGTACTTGCTTCGCTCCGGTGGTCAGAATGCGTTGGGGGGCTTTGTTAGTTTGCGATTGACTTCGCTCGTGAAGAATTCTTCGTTTGGGAGATCTCTTAGGGGAGCGCTGGGGTGACGATGGATTTAAGACCATAGCGACAGTCCCACGATCATATGTATCGTAGTAGCATTGCAACGGAACAGATTGAGGGTATCGGACGGAACGAGGACAGCGAGCGGAGGAGGCCAATTATTGTAATATTCGTCAAATTATGGAAGCGAATGTACCGGTGAATCGCTCAGATGTCATGAATCCAACGCCAGCGCGTGAGGCTGAAAAGACAAACGAATGTGCCAACGACAATAGGGAAGAGATTTCTCCGTCGAGCGAGTGTCGTCGTTGACTGTTGAAAGGGGTGATACTCCTGGCCAGAGGACCGACTCGAGTGACGCTGTTCGGCGTTCGCAGCTGCAAGCTGCAGGGCGATGTAATAATACTGGTCAGTGGTCTCGGCAGGGCGTTAGCCGTGTCGACGGGCTTTCAAGTCGACGGTCAACGGTCAACAAGTGGTGGACGAGTGAGCCAAGCGGAGCATTCCAACCAGAGATTGCCAGCGGCCCCAATGAGTAATTACCACTCTCGTCTGCCCCTGGTCAGTGGTCCAAGCGGAGGACTGGCAACTGAGATGAGCCGTCAACTGTCGGCTGCTTCTGCCGTAGATCTCTCTGCCAAAGATAGAGTTCGGGTCTAGGAAGGGCAGATGTCGATAGTGCGGCTGCATCGCGAAACTGACGCGTGGTGGACGTTTGAAGGCGACGTGTTCTTCTTGTCTCCTTGTCGGCCGCGAATAGGGGTAGGGCGAGGGCGAGGGCGAGGGCGAGGGCGAGGGCGAGGGAGAGGGCGAGGGAGATCGGCCTGCGTTCAATCGTCAAGTCGGACTGGCGTTGACACTCGCTGCTGTCCTGTTCCTGGCCCTCCTGTCTGTGTGAGCATCGACGTGTGTCGTTGAAGGCACGGGCTTCCTCTCCACCGCCAGTGGCACCGCTGCCGCTCCCATGTAGCCCAATTCATGCCCAACAGCTAGAGCAACATCAGTACCGCCAACCACTGGAAAGGAAAAGCCAGATGGCGCCAACTGATACTGGGCTGCTGACTCGACTGCGGCATTATTATGCTGGCCATCCTGGTACGCTGAAGCTGAATGCATTGGCCATCCCGATCGATGTTCCGTGCATGAACCTCCTATTGCTCTTCTGACAACAACAACAACCCGCACGCATCCCGTCTGGTATTGGATGTCGCGACTTGAAACGCCCTGCTGACGCAACATGGCCACAGCTGAAGATCTACCAGTCATCTCGACCAGAACAGCTGCGTCGTTATCGGTAAGTCGAAAGCTTTTGTCCCTTTTCGAAGTTTGGCGCTTCCCGCGGCCAGAGGCTGTCAACGCATCTGTCTCCGACCATACCATACGATGAATCCTACTCTATGTCGGGATCATGATACCTGCGAACACGCCATTTCTACCGTATCCAAGCCACAGGAAGTTCTTCACCTCGATCGCTTTTGTCTTGCCTCCCCAGGTGAAGAGGGTTCGCACTTTCTGCAAAACCCTGGATATCAGCGGCTAACCATCAAACGAACCATCAAGATCCTGTTCACACTTGTCTACGTCCTTCCCTTCTACCTGTCCCCCTCCACCCGACCCTCTCCAACCCTCAACCGCGACGCCCCTAGCGTCATCCGAGCACGAATCCGCACCGTCTCCCTCGCCTGCCTCGTCAGCACCCTCTCAACAATCTACCTAATCCATCGGTCCTCTTCCACCAAAACTACTCCCCTCCAAATCGCCCACTTACTAGGCTACCGGCCCCGTTCCCCCACCACCTCGGTCCTAAACCCTCTTCTCCTAACCGCCCTCCTCTTCCTCGGGCCCTTATTCGAAAACCTCGCCATCCAAAAATCCTACCTTCGCTGGTTCACCGGCCCAACATCCCTCCCCACCATACTCTCCAGCAGCATCGGATTCCGAAACTACATCGCCGGCCCCGTGACGGAGGAAATGCTCTTCCGCTCCGTCCTGATCCCCCTCCACCTCCTCGCCAAGATCTCCCCTACCAGAATCGTCTTCTTGACCCCCTTATACTTCGGCATAGCCCATATCCACCATTTCTACGAGTTCACGCTCACGCATCCGCATACGCCGGTATCAGGGGCGCTGCTGCGGTCGCTGTTTCAGTTCGGGTATACGACACTGTTTGGCTGGTATGCGGCTTTCTTGTATTTGAGGGGTGGATCGCTGGTCACGGTGGTGTTGGTGCATAGTTTTTGTAACTGGTGCGGGTTACCGAGGTTGTGGGGGAGGGTGGAGGCTGGGGAGGTGAGAGGACCGCCTGTTCCTGTTCGTGGATCTGGGGGGAGAGGCAA
>JAABUK010000609.1_pt1 | contig 73679 bp, 105 predicted proteins | sample 5559141 | NCBI WGS metagenome assembly JAABUK01 (sample SAMN10711869, study PRJNA513367) | rock metagenome | isolation source: Antarctica rocks | place: Antarctica: Victoria Land, Pudding Butte nord | collected 2016-01-03
GCAGTGGTGATAGAGCAGTGGTGATAGAGCAGTGGTGATAGAGCAGTGGTGATAGAGCAGTGGTGATAGAGCAGTGGTGATAGAGCAGTGGTGATAGAGGAATGCAGGCACCTGCAGTGATTCTGGATGACAGATTGCTGATGTTGACAGGACGCCGTCTGCACATCTTGTGCAGCACATCTGTGGCGTTGCACACACATTTGTATATCTGGGGATACGCCTGCAACGCCAGCAAGGGACCATGATTTTGCACAAACAGAGACCGCTTCTGATCACCTTTGACCACCCTGTTCCTGTATGAGAGGCCTCTGAAGGATGTGCAGCTGTACTTTGCAATCTTGAAGAGACAGAGCATGCAAGCGTTGATGAGCAGAGTTGCAACTGTGAGGACAGTGCCATGGCTGCAGCAGCTTGCCATAAATGGATCTGCGCTGTTGACAATGGCAACATGCATTTGCAACATGAATGCTGTTCCTACTGTCACATGCACAGCATGTCAAGAGCATCAAGTTGACGAGCAAGTAACGCTCGAGGAATGTGTAGCATCTTATGCAAACAGCCATGATGAGCAGCACGCAAGTGCTGGGCTTGGTTCCCAAAGCCAGGCTGAATACTGGAAGGCAAAGCTGACCTTGCGTATGTTCTCTGGGCTAAACGCTGGATTGGTCATCTTGCGCAAGTACTTCCATTCCTGGTAATCTGGAGTGGCCAGGATGTTGTTATGAGGAGCTCGCTGCATGACATACAGATGTTACGCGTGCATGCACACCGGTTGTTGCCTCCTGTTTTGCTAGCAAAGCGTCTACAGCGCTACAAAGCATCCAAGCCACAATTTGCAGCACTTGCTGCAGGGAGCGAGTGTCGTACAGACAGTGCATAACACGTGTATATCTGTGAGGTGCTCAAGAATCATATTCATGCCTGGGCCTCACATGGTTAAGCCCCTTGTAGAAAGGCGCTGACTTTGGAAGGTTCAGATCTCTGCTGCAGAGCTTAGAGACTTCCTCTGGATCCGTTATCACCAGCATGTCCTGGCCGGCAATGTTCCACTTGAAGACGGAGCCGTACGTGTTAGTCCACTGCGCCAGAATCTGCACACAAGGATGACCTCGATGGTTTGACCAATCAAGTAAAAACAAACGGACAGCTACAGCTCAGAAGCTGCTATTTCAAAGGCTGCGGGTTTGCTGCAGCAGATGTTGTATGCTAGACAGATCCCCACAGGAAGTTTGGGACAAAAGCGCAAAGTTGTCGATAGACTCTAAGGAGCAGTGCTTATACAGGGCCATCGCAACGTTCAAATGCAGCTGTGTTGAGCTCAAAGCTCACCCGGTGAACGTGCGAGGAGCCAAAGACTGCACCCAAGTTGCCAAAGAACGGCATCTGCTTGGGCCCCGGTATATCTTTGACATCGTACCGACGAGCCCTTTGCGCCCGCACCCATAGATGCCAGGACACAAGGCCTGCCAATATGCTGCCAAACGCGGCCAGCAATGCGCCTGTTGTCATTTCGCTCAATCGCGCTCACATGGCCGGGCGGAAAGCCAAAAAGCGCTGCATCGCTGAGCTTCAGCAGAGACGCACACAGGAATTTAAACCAGCTTAGCCGGAAGTTGCGCATGCAGCTCCTGGCGCAGTCAACAGTCTGAACCGCAGTGCAGCCTCAACAGCAAACGAAGTGCTATAATTAGCGAAAAGGGCTTCACGCAGTGCAAGGTGCCTGCTTGCCACGCTCATTATGCATCATGTGTGGGAGTGTGTTGGCTAAACTTCATGCTTGCAAGCGTTGACTGGCCAGGGGAATGCCACATTTGATATCGTTGTCTGTTATTTGTGGTTCAGATGAGCGCAGAAACGCATATGACACATTGTGTGCCTGCTCACATGCAGCTACCACACCTTTGCTGGTGTGCATGACTACTGGCAGGGAGACCTCAAAATTGTACAGCCATCAGACTCTGAGCAATGCTAATCCAAGCCAATTGTGTGCAATTGTTAGTGCTGCAAAGTCTCCAACGTAATTAATGCAATTTAGGCAGTTAACCTACAACACACTATAAGTCACAGCCGGGATCTGCATAGCTAAGCAACAGGTGGGTCATCGTGACTCATTCCATGGATACCATAAACCAAATCCATTCACAGCACTACAAAGTTGGGCAACGGCTTGTGGAGGCTTTCACCTGGTCTTAGCTTTCGCCTGGTCTACATATACGCTGAAAGGCATACAAAGGCTCTTTGGCTTTGCAAAAACAACAGCATGCTCTGCGCAACGATGCTGTGCTGAAGATGTCAAGGAGGACTGATCACATGTCCGGACCCAGGCTATATACACACAGCTGGACTCAATATTGATGTCTCTACATGGGCTAGGTCTGCACAGCCGTGATAGGCGTGACCTTCAGGGGTAACCCATGCTTGGCCTGCAGGGTGACCCACCACACCTCTTCCTCTTCGATGAACTTCTCCCTTTGGACTCCCTCCGGCAGCTCGAAGAAGAAGTTACCAATCATGACAGCCAGCACTGTACGCAGTTCTGCCAGGGCTAGGGTTTGGCCGATACAGTTCCTGGGGCCGGTGCTGAAAGGGTTCCAGCTTGCATTAATGTTACGCCGATTGCCCTTGGCGGTTGCATCTGGATGCGCTGCAACAAGTCAGGGTATGACATCTGTTGTGAGCCACAATTACCAGCATTGCATTGCTGTTTTAGCACATTGGCCTTGAGATACAGGGTGAAGGTGGCCTCTGATGCAGCTGCAGTTTGCGAATGATTAGCAGCATTCATGCACAGCAGCAGCAGCAGCAGCAGCAGCAGCAGCAGCAGTAGCACAAATGTCCTGGAGACCTTGTCGCAATGGGTCCCCTACATGCCCTTCAGCAATCCCCCAAAGCCCGCAGCAACAGTTGTAGGCAGCCCTACTGACACCTTTGAGTCCTTGTCTGGACCAATATCTAAGGAAACTTCTGGGCAATTGACATATAGATGAGAATGTTGCCAGCCTGCTTGTGTGTCAAGGCTGCTGATATCATTGTTTGGGAAAGCAAGCTGAGTACAGTACTGATACAATTCTAGTAAATTATTGTTACACTAAAGAACACTCATCAGCTGACCTGAATGTTTATAGTCCCACTCTGTGACGGTGTCTGAGACCCAGCGCTCGGGCCAGAACTTGTCAGGGTGGAGGTAGTTGAGGGAGCTGACATGCATGGGGTGGGGGGACAGCATAAGGGTCACCCCCTTGGGTACCCGATACCCCTTGATCACCATGTCCTTATCTGCCTCTCTACAAGTCAAAACATAGCATCGTGTATTGATGGCAGCCGGCCTCTCATCTGTCTCTGATACAGACCATTGGCAATGCATATGTACGCGTAGTCAATCAATCAATCAATCAATCAATTGCTAGATTAATCAATTGCTCAAACTTTCATGTCTTTGCAACTCATCAGAATAGTAAGTGGCGAGTGCATGCAGCCATGTGGTGTGTAGCTAAGTTTGCATTTGTCATTTGCTCAGCAACATGCAAGCTCCTTTGCCACCACACACATGGCCGACTCATCGCTGATGCACAATCATGGCTCAACCTCAAAGTGTGCATGGATGCATGTGCTATGATTGTGAACAACAGCATGCGTATGCATCTTGCATGGCATTGCCCATGCACACACATACACATATGGCAGTATCCAGACAAATGTACATGCATGTGGCAGTATATTCCTACAACACCGTGTAAAACAAGTTGTCAACCAATCAATCAATCAAACAATCAATCAATGAATGTGCATTTCTTGTCTTTAGGACTCATCATGAAACAAGTTGTATACATTTGCAATTGACTGCTTTGGAAAGACAAGACTTATCCTGCATGTACCTAGCTCATCATGAGCTGCAAAGCGTTATTATTATTATTATTATCATTATCATTACTATTTGACTGATGTGGTGTCACCTGACAGAGCCCAAGGGGGCAGTGGCATGCAGACGTAGAGTCTCTTTGATCACCGCTTCCAGCATTCTCAGCTTGCTCAGATCTGCACCCAGACAAAGCGGTGGGAAGGTACATGCATGCAGCTTACAACAGCAACACAAACAATGCCATTAGGAACAACATCAGGTATATCAATCAGCAATAACTGTTGGTGATCTGGCAAATGTACTGACGTATGTTGTGAGCAGAGGTTGGTTGTGAGGCATGGGGGAAGGGTCAGGGGGTGGTAGGGTCAGGCGAGGGGTAGGGTGGAAGAAGGGAGGGGCCCAACATCCACAAGAAGAGGATGAAGAAGAAGAAGAAAAGACACAAAGCTAAGCTTTGCAGAAGAAGAGGATTCGAAATCAGGAGACGCAACATGAGAGAAACAAGCCAGACAAGGCGGAGACAATTACAGAATTATCAGGAACTTCAAAACATGGCCCACCTGCAAAGTCCGGCTTCCTGGGAGTGGGCTGATCCCGGGTAGCCACCAACCCCGCCTCACTCAATTCCTTACGCACCCTGGCCTACACAGTTGATCCATTGTCAATGTGAGTTGCAGCAGCACGCACAATCAGCACGGCACATACAAGACCACATTCACTGCTACAAGGCTTCTGCAGCCCTGATGTAATATTTGAGAAATTGCGTTTTCTCACTGGTGTGGCATGCTGATAGGAAGCTTTTAGCTGACGGGCAGAATTGGAGGTTTAGTCACCTCACTGTTTTCAGGTTGCATGACTACAAAACTACAAAAGCCCAGGAACAAATTCAGCAGAGCTCATCGGCAAGCACACCTGAATGCTGGGCTCTGCTGCTAGTTCAAACAGCGCCCATGTGATAGCATGTGCTGTGGTTTCGTAGCCTGCCCCAAAGAACAGGCCTGCATTGGTAGCTATGGTTGCCGAGGGTATTGGGCTCCCATCTTTGTAGTTCACAAACCGGCCTAGGCAAGCCCATAAGGAGGTGTTGGCCTCAGGCTGCACCCCACGCTGCTTTATAGTTTCTGCCAGGATGTCGTCTTTCTGTACAACAATTGCATTGTGTCATGTTGCAAGTAGGTTGGACTCTTGCATCAGGGTTGAAAACATGTCAGGCCGCACTTTCTTAGTTATTGTGTGCCAACATGTGTGCGCAGAGTAATGTATATGTAGTCACATGTATTTCGCTCACATCACCCCCACAAAATTGGCACAACATCAGGCGGGTCATTTCCGTGCTGCAACAAGAACAGCTCAAGTGCACAAGTGCTGCTGTGTGTGCATTCCAAACTCGCACACACGGAGAACAGTACCTTCCAAACAGTAGCTTGGTTACGCTGGAAGCGCTTGGCTCTAGGGTGCCAAGGCCACACAACGAGCAGGAGAGCATAAAAGGGGTTGGTGAAAGTCAAGGCAATGTCATCCTGCTGCTCTTTGCTGGTCTGCATGGCAACACCTCTCATTTAGTCATTCCATTGGTGGCTCACAAAAGGAATATCTGACAGCGCCATGAGGACAGCTTCAATGCAGAAAAGCTTGAGGTGGGCTCAAGCTTCCCTACAGCCTTGCAGCATGTCAACAGCAGTTTTGACAGGAACTTGACGGCAGTTTGACAGCAACATGACAGGAACATGACAGCAATTTGACAACAAAGTGACAGCAAACTGACAGGAGCATGACAGCACTTTGACAGGAGGACAGGAACATGACAGCAATCTGACAGGAACATGACAGCAATTTGACAGAAATACGACAGCAATTTGACAGGAATATGACAGCGGGTTGACAGGAACGTGACAGAAAGCTGACAGGAACATGACAGCAATTTGACAGCTGTTGGATGTCCTCCAATCTCTGTGCAGTTCTGTGCGCTAACACGCTTGAGCATCTCTCCCAGCATTCATTGTGCTTGTTACATGTGACACACAAACAAATGAAGTGCAGTAACATGATAGTTGGTGTGGACATCATTGGGTTTGATGCTGCAGAGCTGTACCTGAAGCATTGGCAGCGCAGCTAGCTTCACAGTGCCATCTTCTTGTTCTTCATACTCAAGAGCCCCCAGCTCCAGACCAAATGCTACAGAGTTTATTATTTCTGCAGCAATGCCCAAGCAGAAAGCTTTCGCAGGCAGCTGCCATTAAGCAGAAAGCTTTAGCAGGCAGCGGCCAGAGCCAGGTCGCACAGACCGTGCCAGTCAGCAAGTTGTAGCTGTGAAGAGTGTGGTCCATTGAGTGTAATCTGTTGAGTGTGATCTATTGAGTGTGATCTGTTGAGTGTGATCTGTTGAGTATGATTCATTGAGTGTGATGTATTGATTATGATCTATTGAGTGTCATCTCTTGAGTGTGTACATGTGGTCTAATAGTTGTGGTCTATCAAATGAGATATCTCAATAAACCAGAGAGCTACATCATTAGAAGCTGACAGCTATATCTTCTCAAAACTGTAAGTTAGAAGTATGACCATGCACAATTGGTACTGTTTTGCACATCAAAATTGCATGCATGACCACATGCAGCAGAACCACAGTGTCAGTGTTCTGCACATCAGTATTGCAGTGAGCACACGCAAAAGATCCACTGAGGAATTCTTGATTATGCGCGGTTGAGGTAACACGAAGACAGAGTAGTGTTGCAGCATCAGCTGGTATGTATGCGTATGTATGTATGTATGTACATACATGCATACAAACTTGGGTATGATTTAGGCAGTTAACATTTCTGCACCTGCTGTCACTCTAGCTGACAGGTCGCTCACATCCACAAGCCCTGCATTGCTCATCTTCTTTAGCACCTCTGTTGCCTTGCACGCTGCTCCAAGTATCTGTGGGTATGCCTGCAAAGGTACATACCAAGATTACAAGAGGCCAACAATTGACCCCTTATTGCGTATGCATTGCAGGTTGTGGGAGTCAATGATGTGCCTTGATCTGCATTGCTGGCATCCTAAGCATCATAAGCCAGAAAGAAAAGTATATGCTTTTCAGGGATCATAACGGGAGCCTCCCAAGGCGGCAGCCCGGAGCTCATAAAAGCCTGACTAAGTGTGTTTGTTATGGAGACTATGGCTTGATTCGTGTGTGATCACTTGACTGTGCACCTGAAGGCCGACTGAAAAGCCTTGCATCTTGCTGCATTGCATATTGTACAAAAGCTGTCGGGTGCATCATCAACATTGTACAGTAAAGGCTGTAGCTGTAAGCTTAAGTATTCGAGTACAGAGGAGGGTGAATCCGAAGAAGCAGTACTGTGCAAAAGCAGTGCCTGAAGGAACACCAGCAGAACTGTGAAGGAATGCAGACATTGGCAAAGCCACGAAAGTCTTGGAACAATGAGTAACATTTACTTGCCATGGCAGGTGTTTGTTCTAGCTAGATCAAATAGCTTACATCTTGAACCATGAGACGCAGCCCTTCAGTATCCTTTGTTGAGAGAAGTTGGCCTACTGTACGTGCATTGCAAATGCATACTCAGCTTGAGTACGAACCTTGCGTATGTTTTCAGGGCTGAAGGCGGGGTTGGTCATCTTGCGCATGTACTTCCACTCTTCATTGTCCGGAGTGGCCAGAATGTTGTTGTGGGGCGCTCGCTGCAATCAAAGCAATAGAACAACGCTTCTTATTGCTGGGCCTTTGGCTCAATGCCTGTCAGCAACAAGCAGGCACTGTGGTAGAGCTCAGAGCTTACTGTGTTGAGGCCCTTGTACAGTGCCCATGCCTTGGGAAGGTTGGCTTCTCTGCTGCACAGCTTGTAAACCTCTTCTGGGTCTGTGATGACCAAGATGTCCTTACCAATCAAACTCCATTTGAACACCGACCCATACTCATTGGTCCACTTTGCCAGCACCTACGTAGAGCGTTCGAGTTCGTCCCATCTCTCGCTCAACTTGCGCCTCAGATGGCGTTGCCCACGGGACATCCAGCTCAAACTAGTCACCAAACCGGGCGTTGTTGCGCGATGATATTCCCTAGCTGATTACGCAAGCTCGCGGGATCAACTCGACATTGTCGCCCACTTGCGAGTGGGCGATGGTGTCTGGCAATTGTGTCTGTCAAGTTCTGAACCTTCCGCAAGAGTTGCACAAAGGGCACCCGCTGTGTTGAACATATGCTCACCTTGTGCACGTAGGAGGAGCCAATCACAGCGCCAAGATTGCCAACGAGAGGTACCGTTCTGGGTCCGGGTATGCGCTGGAGATCATATCTTGATGTCCTTCGCAACTGACTCAATAAGGCCCAGGCCACAACGCCGGCGAAGGCACTGCAAAAGACGACAAACATTTCGGTGTGAAGCATGGTGCTTTGGTGCAGACAATCTCGGTGCTTTGGTGCAGACAATCTCGGTGCTTTGGTGCAGACAATCTCGGTGCTTTGGTGCTTTGGTGCAGACAATCTCGGTGCTTTGGTGCAGACAATCTCGGTGCTTTGGTGCAGACAATCTCGGTGCAGAGACCAATCTACTATGAAGCTGTGCCCGCAGCTTGATGACTGAAAAGTCATGTAATGTTGAAGGTGGCTGCTACTGGCAATCTTGGCAAGACTTGCTGTTCGAAACAACATGTGCCACTAGTGGACCTTCTTCACCTGCAAGAGGTTTTACTCCCGGGCCTATTGGCCAGCTTGTTCCAACACTCTTTCGAGCAATCAGTTGTATTTATCCATTTGCCTTGCAAAGCCTTTAAACAAATTTGTCCCACAGAGTGATTCGCCACATGTGTTCTTACATCAAAACAGCATACAGAGTGACAGCAAGCACTCATGCAGCAGAATTCGTGCCGGTCTTGACAAGACAAGTGCATATCCCGGGTACTCTACCATTCAGGCATGCAGGTAGAATGCCAGCAAATGCATGTACCCAACTCAAACGTTCCTGAAGCCAGTGTACCAGTCTAATGGCTTGGCCATTTCTGCAACAAGACTGCGACAGTAATTGCCACAGCTATGATGCATTTACAAGACAAGGGCATGCCTTGACGTCATCGGTATTTCAGCATTGGGCAAACACAAGGGCAAGGCACAATGGTCGACTGTGCAAAGCTGCTTCCCAAACTCATGGCTCTTCTGATTCCGCCTCTTCTATAGCCTTGGCCACTTCAGCATCAGTCATGGTGCGCTCTGTTGGAAGCTTGTCCTTGGGCTTGTGAGCAGCAGGATCATACCGCATTGCCCTCACAGCCTGCACTTGCATCACAAACTCAGAAAAGAAAAGAACAGAAAGGAAAAGAAAAGAAAATAACAGAACAGAATTGGGCAGAGGGAAGAAGAGGAAAGGATTTTGCTGTTCACAAAATGCATGAACTGTCAGCGGCAAGCAAGCCAATCATGCAATGCAAGTGACGCACAACTAAGACTTCTGCACTGCACCTGCTGATCTGTGTGTACTGCTCATCATAGCCTTGGCCAATGACAAACAATCAGCTTGAGTTTCTGTGTATTGCAGAATGTACCTCATTGTGAATGTCCAGACAGAAAGCAACCCTAGCATGGAAGGCGGACTGGGGCTCCTCTGTAGAGTAAATGTCAGTCACCTCCTTGCTTGACATGTAGCTGTGTTCATGGTCAATGGTTGCATCAATACCACCATCCCTGCATTTGCATGCCCATGAATACCCAAGTTATAGTTTATTTGCCATTGGCCATCCAAATGGACGACTCTCACCACACGCGACCATCAGCATGCTATGCAGACAAAAGTGTATTTCTTTTGCTTTGCTGTGTCACATCAGAAAGGGGCATCCAGAAAGCCAAAGCATGCCAGGCCATGCTGTGGGTGTGTTTTGCTGATACATTGAGCACCTGTTGCATATGCAAGCATATGAGAGCGTGAAGCCTCACGCCTGCAATCCCCCACAACACATGGCCTCATCAACCTGCTCATGAAAGACCCATGATGCACAGCATGCAAGCAGCAGCAGCAGCAGCAGCAGCAAGTGACTGAGCTGTGGCATTTTCACCTGATAGCCTTGGCCACAATGCTCTCGGTGTCCTCCACATTGGGTAGGCCCAGCTTGGTGGCCACATCTGCCAAGGAGATGCGGCTGTAGGCCAGGCTGATTCGCCGCAGCCCAGCCCTGATGACGTTGTGCCTCAACCTCACTATCAGGTTGGACACCTTGTCCTCCGCAAACACCTTGTGATTGGTCTCTGCTGCACGCCTGCATCAAGCCAGCAGCCATTGTTGCTTCCTTCCAACCACATCACATAGCTGTTCAGTGTAACTGCCTTGTGACAAGGCACATGCTGTAGCATCTTCTCGTTCTTTTCTTTGCTTGCTTGTCTCTTGTGAGATCTCCTGGGACATGGTCCATCCACCCCCTGGCCATGAGTGGCACGTAAAGCAGCACAGAGGCCTTATGTGGTCCAACATGCGCCTTGTGACGTCCTTAGTCACGCCTGCCATGTGCGCCTCACTTCTTGTCTGACTTACAAATACTCAGCCTCTCACCTGAACAGGGTGAGGTCGCCCCCCCTCACAGCCTGAGTCAGCTCATAGTAAGCCTGCAGGGGCTGTCTCAAGCCGGGCTGAGTGAAGTCCTGGTGCTCAGGGATCTCACCCAGCAGCAAGCGCACCAGGATGAGCCACTTGCTGACTGTCACTCTGAAGCCCAAAGCGCTGTTGGGTGCCTGCAGGGGAGAGAGAAAGGCTCAGCTGCATGTGACCACTAGCAGCAGATGTGCATTTCAGAGTGCACGGCAGTGAAAAGAAAGGAAAAGTTCCAGCAATCATAACAGGAGTGTTCTAAGGCAGCAGCCTGGATGTCTTGGCTGTGCAGGAGCAGATGTAGAACTCAGTGCTAGTGGCAGCAACAGCAGCGAGTATGCCTGACCTAGTCAATGCAGTGCATTGCACAGCAACCAAGGTCTCACATTATGCAATGACCAGATGCAGCAGCAGTACCTTGCGGGCAGCTTGTTGCAGATAGTCCCTGGCATCTGTGTACTCCAGCTGGATTGCCTTGATTCTACCCAGGTAGAAGAGGTACCGGCAGTACTGTGTGTGACTGCGGCTCTGCTCAGGTCGCTGAGCCTTGGCCCGGAACTTCTCTGCCTGTAACATTGTGCCTATTGTGAGAAGTCAATTTTGCGCTGTCATGCAATGATAGTCCATTGATGGGACCATCAGCGATGGAACTGACCAGGTAATGTCATGTCATGCCAAAGTCCTGTGGATAGTCTGTAGAGTTCTACTGCCTGAGGATTATCAAGAAGCACTAGCAAGTGATGCAACCGCCTAGACAACGATGCGTTCTGCAGACAGCTGCAGAGTGACAAAGTTGAGAAAGGCCAATGAAGGCATTGAGATAGGGCATTCACACCTGATCGTACAGATTGTAGTGCAGGTAATTCCTGAGCAGCAGATTTACAAGAGTCTCTTGCCCATATTCATCATGCCGCAAGACTGATGTGCGGTGAAGAGCAAGCAACCGACTGCAGCAGCAACAACAGTCGTGCGTGACTGCTGCCTGAGCAACTTCATAGCAACTGCATAGCAATTGACCGGGCAAACAGCAAACGCCTGTTTGTATATCACACAACAAACAGCAGGTGGGCTTAGGTAATCACCTGCGAATTTCTGACAATGAGTTGCAGCATTCATATGACCATGAATAGTAGAAGTAGATACGCGCTGCCAGTGTATCTAGCGTGCGTCTGTTAAACTCAGACAGGCGCTGTACAGCAGCTGTGGTCACCTCTTTAGCCTGTATCAGGCCAAGCACACTTCGCTTTCACAGCCATCAAATACATCATACTGCTCACATTCCGGCAGCCATTGTCAGCATCAGAGTTTCAAGCTGTTTGTTCACCTCTGAGCATAGCTTGTTGTCAACAAGATACTGGGTGACTATCAAGGTAGCATACGCCTCAGCTTCTGGCAGACTGCTGGTCGAGGCTGCTGTCTGACTAGTGGCCTCCTTAGGTGCATCTTGTGTGTCCATTGCACTGCTAGCTGCCTGCAACGAGCAAGAATGCCTCTTAGTCTATAAGCGGTTTGAGCCTGTTGTGGTGAACAGGGCCTGCTCCACTGTCTTTACCTGCTTGAGCTGTTTCAGCAGAAGCGGTCCCATTGTTGCATCCTCTGGCAAAGCTTTTGTCACAAAGTCTGAGAGTATCTGCGGCGTCAACTGGTGCCTGATTGAGGCAGTTTGCCTAAGCAACCTGCCAGAGATCATTCTTGTTGCCTTGAGTGATACGGCTTTTTCCAGCACGGCGAGATTAGCTTCCAGCTGATCTGTTGGCGACAATCTGCTTTCGGGCTCTGGTGCAGCAGCATCGGTGCCGGCAGTGCTTGTACTCGCTGGCTCAGCATCCTTCATCTCTTCATCAACAGCTTTAGCCATGACTACCCCGTAAAATCTGCAAGCGCGACTTGCGTTTGATTTTGTTACGCTCTCTTTTCCCAGGCCGTTTCAGTGCTGCCGCATCCAGTGCGGACTTGATTAAAATGTGTCAAGACATTGCAATCCGTGCTGAGTACCGCGCTCCGGCAAAGAACCGCAGCACGGCACGAACCTTTCTGAAACCTCTCTTCAGCAGATCTCAAGGCCTTAGCGCCAGCTAGACCGCAACGTCGAATTTCACTCCGAATGTATCCAGCCTGAAATAAAGGTTGGCAAACCGATGTAAGTTGCAGCTATCTGGTCTACCGACCAGTTTCGTATCAGTCCCACGTTGCAACGTCTTGAACCAAGCAGCGCAGTCCACACGAACAATTGCTGCTTGGACGGCTTGCGCTGCACCCGACATTGTACACCCCTGGCGATTGTATCTGCTTCACCCCCACGCGCTTGAGTTTCGGTATCAGAGCCGCTGTGGTGACACCGCACAAGCTTCACTTAGCTCCTGCAGCTGACCTGCTGACGATTGTTGACGGACTGAATAGCCTCAGATCTTGAGGGCATCGTCAGCTCACCGTTTCGGGGCAGCTTGCGTGCTGAAGTGTTTTGCTGCTTTTCATTCAGCCACATGCTCATCTTCATTGCACACAATGGGAAGACTCTTGAGCTTGATGTCCAGTCTTCGACCAGGTGCGAATCCATGATGCACAGCAAGCATGGAAATGCAGCATGTCCTTTTGTGCCTCACATCAGGTTTGGTGTAGAAGTATTTAGAGCAAAGTTTAGCTGGCTTCCATGTCTGTTGTGATCTTGCTGCTGCACCTCTCTGCACATGCTCTTGTGCAGATGACTGTTTGTCTTGCGGATTGCAATGGCAAGCCCTGCAGTCTGCTCAAGCCATATGCCCAGCCTTCCCCAGCGATGCATATTCCTTATGTTGCATATCCCTTGCATATTCCTTCCTGCCTACTGTCGTCACATCTGCTGCACGCTCAAAGCTTCTGCTTCGTCTGCAGGGTTGATGCTGTTCAATTGGCGCTGTCTTCTCTGACCAGCATCCCTCCTCAAGAACAGATTCTGCTGTTGAATGGCAACCCTTTAGATCCAGGCAAGCCTTTGGGGGCATATCAGCTGCCCACGGTGAGCAAGCATACTGCATTGCACTCACCCTTCACACTCAAACAGACAGGCTTCACAGCTCGGCTGTGAGTCCACGCTCTGCGCGTCAAGGCTTGCGACTGGGATGACAGAAAACATACTGCATTGCACTCACCCTTCGCACTCAAAGCAGTTTGCATGAGAAAACAAAAGAAAAGCAAAGAAAAGAAAAGACTATGCCTTTTGGCGTCAATTTAATGAGAAGCCAAGTGTGATACCGGGTTGCCCAGGTGTTTGCATGAGCATGATTGAGACCTCCGACTTTCTCTTCACTTGCAGCACAGTCTGCATCTGTACCTGACCAAACGACCCACTTGTGGTCCTTCTGCTTGATCTGATTCACCATAAGATCTCCGCCATAGAGCAGACCTGAAATTCTTTGGGATGTCATGCTGCAGTCATTGGAGTTCTTTGCTTTTGCAGTCAAGTTGGCATCACAGAACCATTTGCACACAACATGTCAGTACTGCTGTCATGTTCATGTACTCAGCTGCCTTGATGCTGTCCACAGGATGACATTGGTAACCACAAGGATGTGTTCCTGTACAACAAAGCGCATCTGCGCCAGAATGTGGCAATACCAGTTCCTGAGGCTACGCACCTTCCAAGAGCAGATGGTAGGTTTGGTGATCTTGTCCACGTAATTGTCTGGGGTGTTTCAAACCATGTTCAGAATCTGTTGGGCTGTTATGAATGCCTTCCTTCCATCAAAGCAGAGCCCTTGTTGTCTAGTCTTATCTCAATGCCGTTTGCTGCAGTGCCAGCACAGCTGTGACTGATGCTTCACTTGACAACTGCTTCAAGTCTGCTGCTGTGATGCATGTCCATGCTGTGACTGTCATAAACTTTGCCGAGGACGTTTGAAATGAGCGTGTGCTTGGGCTGTGCTTTGTCGTTGTTACTAGTTTGTCTTCGCACAGTTTGTCTTCACACACACCACTATCCTTTGCACCACATCTTCCTGCCAAACCTGACACCCACGTCCTTCTTTATTGTGGCCATTGATACTTGTTATTCTTAGTGCGGCACTGCACGTACCTAGCTCAACATGAGCTGGAGAGCGTTATTATCATTATTGCTGTTGTTCTTATTGCTGCACTAGAATCAGCAAGCTGTGTGCCTGCAGTACCACCGCCTGGCAGCATTCAATACGAGCCTCATGCCTTGGATAGCGCCCCCAGCCCCCTTCTTCAGACACTGCCCAACTACGAGCGCCAGTTCCGGTATCATCTCCAGAAGGCACAGGCCCATTTGGAGGTATCACAACAGAGGGAAGCCATCTGCCGGCAGCTGCTGTCTGAGCAGGAGGTTCAGGCCATGTCCATTGATGCTGCCAGGATGAATGTGGAGCATCATTATCAGTACATCGCCAGGGCTTTTGAGGAGTTCATGGTCACGTGAGTGCATTGTGCAACATGTGTCATCTCGACCGGGTAGACGTGCTGCACACTCTCTGTGACAGACATTTGAGGAGTTCCTGTTCACATGCATCAAGCAATGTGGGGATCTACATGGAAGCTGGATTGGCTGTGTGGCACTATTTATCCAATTTTGCTGCAATCTTGGTCAGAAAGGACATCATCAATTGGCACATCAGCACACATCAGCATTGCTGGTTTGCTTGATGCGCTCACGTTGTTGCACAGGCACTGGGCGTGTGTCTTCACTGTGCTGCAACATTGCTATGCTACAGGCACCTTCAGCACCATGTATGGCCCAGTCTGACAGAAAAGAAAAGACTACATCTTTTGGCGTCAATTCATTGACAGTCCAAGTATCATACCCGGCTGCCCAGATCCCAGTCTAACACACTCTGTCTTGTGATGCAGGTACCAAACTGAGGCATCAGCCCAAAAGGAGATCCTGCAGGGCTTTGAACGGGACATGGAGCAGCTAGCATCCCTGCAGCTGCACGCTGGTGCCAGGACAGAGCGGCACAGCCGCCTCATACACCTCATTCCTGAACAGAAGATGCGGGACTGGGCTGCCCGCTGCAAGCATGACCACGATCACTTTGCAAAGAAGGTGGGTTCAAGCAGATCCAGCTGTCCATTCTTGGATGCCTATGCATGTCATATCTCTGCTTGTTTGTGATATGCATGTAGTGCTGAAAGTTGTCATGTGGTGTTGCATCACCAGATTCTGGGATGACTACAGTCCCTCTGCAAGGTGGATGTGTTTGATTGAAATGAGGACTGGTGTGCTTTCTGTCCTGAAAGAAAGGTTTTCTGTGTGCATGGTGCTCCCTAGTGGAGTTGCAAAACAGTAGTCTGGTTATTCACATCTGTTGATGATGCAGGTTGGGGAGTTGAAAGCCACATTTGGAGGGCTCAAGCTGGATGTGGAGGCCATGTTCATGCAGATGCCCTCGGTTGATCTGGATGAGCTGGGAGGGCAGCTGGAAGCCATGCAGCATCACCAGGCAGAACAGGTCAGATGCCACATGTACACAACTAACTGAGCTGTTCTCAGCTGACAAGACCCACAAAGCTGCGTGACTTTAAGTGGTCAGTACATGTCAAAGGGTGTAGTTGCAAAGGAGGTTCGAACTTGAGTCTAAACGCATATGCAGTTCTTGACCAGCACAATCTGCAACCGCTGTTCAAGCTGTGGACTGTGACTTGTATGCACAGCCAATCCATGTAGCACAACAAGAGATGCATCAGGCACAAGTCCTAGGTAGCCCAGAAAAATACTTGGCTTCTCACTAGATTGACGTCAAAAGGCGTGTCTTGTCTTTGTTTTTCTTTTCTTTTCTTTTCAAAAGTCCTGATGAGGAATGCCAGGTCTGCCAGGATCAGGCAACAATCCTTCCTGATCATCTTTCCTCTTGTCGCACTGTCATCCATATGCTCATTTCTGTCCAGCCCTGTTACATGCTGTGGCCCTGTTTCGTGCTGTGGCCCTATTACTAGACTTCCTCTGCCCTAGATCGTGAGCTCTGCTAGTGCCTCATTACATCATGGCCAACAGGCATGCATGTACACTGCACCCAGTACGTCCTCTGTCAGGTGCAAGTCTGCTGTCAGAGTTCACAGACATATCACTGACAACAAAATGATGCCGCAGACAGCTAAATCAAATGGATGTGGACCTCTATGAAGCTGGAAAGCAGCTGTTGTTGGATCGGCGCAAAGCTCTGCGCACTGCTGGGCAGCTGCAGCACTTGCCGCAGCTATCACAGAATGCATCTAAGATACATCAGCGGCGGCCGTTGCCAGAGACACAAGGCTTTCAAGGTCGGTAATGTCCTGAACAAGCCGTCAAGCTGGACATGGCCAAGGCAAAGGGAAAAGGGTGTATGTAGCAGCCATGTTGCTGTTACACTGCTGCAGACACGAATAAAATGTGAATGAATCCTAAGCATGTTCTTCCCATGTGTTGCAGCATGCATGATGAGACAGGTCACCGTAGACCATGTGAGTTAGAGCTAATTTCTGCTGCAGGGTCCCAGAAGAGCACAGCACATGAGGAACTCTGACAGCTACGTATGATCACAAAGGAGCTGACGACATAACATGCCATCAGCCATTGCTTGTTGACAAGAAATCTTGGCAAGGCTCTGCAAGTTTGCAGAAACACTCTGCATGAGGTGTCTGCTGCCAACCCCAATTAAATGGTTCTCAGCGGCTTTTCGTGACAGCAGTTCTACGCACGACTCATTGACTGCAACTATGGCCTCCGACATCACTGCATTGCAGTGTATCATGCAGCCCAACACATCCTTACATGACTACATACTGTATCTAACACAACATCTCTGTGATCCAGGCACTTTACCCGGCTCTGCAAACCATTGCATCGATGCTGGGGATCATACATCTGGGGTTCGATCTGTCAACCCTACCCAAGTGAAGTCTCACAAGCAGTGAGGTTGTGGCAGCAAATGCTGTCTGTTCTGCATAACGATATTAAGATGCATATGAGCACAATGCGACTTACAGGTGCGCGAGCAAAATGCTGAATCAGGATGGTCCTTTGGTCAGTATACGCAAGTATATATATAACGTTGGCGTCTGGGCGTCAGCTAGCAGCGTCATGTGCACTACTGGCCTAAAAGCCCATGCATATGAAAAACGCAACAGCTCGGCCTCTGACTGCCAAGGGAAGCTGAGCGAAGCTGACCACCAGCAGCAGCAGGGCCCTGTGCCACGGAGGTACGCTGTACGCGTGTGACTTCGGAGCCAGGCTGTAATACAACCAAGACGGGCGTGATGCATTCTATGCCCGTGCTCCACTCCACACGCTGGGCTGGCCGCCTGCATCCTGGCCTGCATCTATTGTTGTGTTAAGGCTCATCAAGCGCAGCCTTGTACGTAATCTCAAAATCCATCCTGCACTCGCGTACCACTATAGCCTCAGCTCTACACGCGTTGTGCTTGCGCTCGTGGCCGGCCACCTGGACTGTCAGCCTCGATCTTATAGTCAGCAGTTTTTCCGGCAGCTATTGACGTCAGCGGTTCTACTTGACTGTAATGATAGTCTCCGAGATGCAACTCAACGCATTGCGCAGCCTAACACAGCCTTGCATGACTGCATACTGGCTCTATCACAACACCTATGATCCAGGCACTTCACCAGGCTCTGCAAACCAGTGTATCCTTGGGGATATGTATCTGAGGTCAAATCTACTAAGGAAACCCATCCTGCACTCGCTGTGCCTCTGTATCCTCAACAAAAGGAAGACGGCATATAGCTCTTGAAACCGCTCTTCTCCCATCAAAAAGTGAGTGTAGGCTTATACTGCCTTACGGTCGACCCTCATCCGCTTGCTAGGCCTGCTCACAGTTCTGGCAAAGTCATCCGGCCCGCCTGCTTTCGATGTTATCCAGGCAGCAACCCTGCAAATGGAAGTCAGGCCAAACGGCCGGAAAGAAGCCATTGAGTTTGTCTGGAGGCAACCAGACGCAGCCTTGACACTTTCACAGAAACACAGCATCACTGCTGCTCTTGCGAAGGACACTGATGAAACAACTAGTTTGTACTTCGTTGCTCCTCTTTCAGAGCAAGGGTATGCATTGATCTTAGGACGTACCCAGCTTGCTTGTAACTTTACCTCCTGACTTGGTGGACAAGCATCTAAAGGCTTTCAGACCATCAGGTCAGAGGCTTCTTTGCGAAGAGGAAGCTACTTTCATGTTCAATCTGTGCTAGGCTGTGCAGAGTAGCTAAAACTTTCAGTTGAGAGTACATAGAGCAGATTTTGCTTTGTAGCTCTCTTTGTCAATTCAGTTGTTGCAATGATTAAGGCTGTGATTAGTCCATCTTGACAGGAACCCTAACTCACAGCAGCTTGCTCTCATAGTACAGTTGCCATCACTTCAAAATAGTGCCCCTTGCAAATCACCATGTTCATCTGACATGTGCCATGCATGTTATGAACTTCTACAAAACATGTTCAGGTATCCCAGCCGCAACATGATGGGTTTTTAGTTGGGATCCAAGTGAGTGCATGTGACGTCAATTGTCAGTCTTTTGTTTGATACATTGGTATGTGCTTACCATGGTTACTTTCCATGCAGGCTTGACTCCAAGACTTGACTTGTTGGAAGGACTTTTGACACCTTTGGATCAGCTGCCTGACAAAGACCTTTTTTTTGCCTACTTGACGGCAGAAAATGGCCGTGCGACACCAGTGTCGGCACTGGCATACAATTTGGTAATACTTATGGTTTTCATGTGGTTGTACCCCTTAGACATGTCTTGCGCAAGGTCTTGTATTCACAACATGGTGCGTTGAAACGTTTTTGGCGGTTGAACAGAAGTTGTGCATTGCAGGCCAATAGTTATGGGGAAATAAACGGGCTCCTTGTCCGCGACATCACTTCAACCCTGTCACACACCAGCGGTCAAATTGAGACTACACCAGACTATGGCGCTAAAGATAAAACCACTAACATGATGACGAACATCATCCCACTGGTCATCAAGGATGTATTGAAGGTGAAGATCTGTGAAGATGTCATGCTATATGCTCTATGCTTGTTATTGCCAATAGGGGGCAGCGTTCACTACCACATGCCAAAGTGTGTAGTGCTGAGAGGAAATGCTAGTGTATGTATCTGTGAATGCCTTCTGTATTTCTGCAGGGGAGTACCAAAAAGTTTAACCCGAACTCTGCTAGCTATCTGGAATTTGATTGGAGCGGCAACAAGGCAGAGAGGAGATCTAGCAACCCTTCTGATGTACTAAAGAAGCTTGCTAGGCCAGACATGCTCATCTTTGCTGGTGGCGCCACCTGCATGGTGGGTCAAGACAAGGTTGGTGTGACTTGCTCAACATTAGTCACAATGAAATTCAGAACTGTTCATGTGCATCATGTTGCCTGCCAGGGAGCAGGAGATGCTGACGCAGCTGAAGCTGATGTAGAAAAGTATGTTGCTGGAGGTCTGCATCCCTTGCACTACGGTAGTGTCAAGTACCTACCATGCAATGCTGCTGCTGGTGCCCGGGTTAAGCTCGGGTACTTTGATCAGGCAGGTCAGGTATGTCTCGAAGCTACTGCCAGACCGACTTGGGCTTTTTACCTTATTACAGCTTGATCAAGTGCATGCAGCATTCAGATTTTGGCATAATTGTCCTTAATGTCAGAGCGTTGTAGAATGTCAATCTGAGAGCCGATGCTATAGAGAACTGCAAAGGCAAGGGAGGGAGTGTGCAGGCAGACAGTGCAGAACTGCTATAGGCTGTCATGTTTGGGTGCCGGAGCCAGTGTGTATTTTTCATGTTTATGTGTATGTATGTTGACGCATACGTCACACAGGTGTATTGGATGCTGCATCCCTTTGACTTGCGCGAGCCATCACACAGGGCAAGGTTTATCTCTGCCGTCATCAACCTAGCCCGGTGGTTTACTTTGATGACCAAGCAATTGCCAGATAGGAGGTTCCGGGTCAAACTATTGGAGCCGTTGGAGCGTGCCAATGGTGTCATGATCACATTTCAAGCCAGTCACAGGTGATCAGGCATGAAAAGCGTTGTGGCACACTGTCAACTAATTGCACGGGGCAGGACAGCTGATATGCTTCACCATGTACTTAGCCTGTCAATGTTATGCTGGTAGCTTAGTGCATAAGTGTTGCTAGCGGTTGGCAAATTTGTGCCTTCCTGCAGGGTCTACAAGCAGATAAAGGGCTTTGAAGCATGGGTGAAGTACAACAGCCCCGGCAGCAACATTGACGTTCTGAGAAAAGTCTACCAGGTTGCAGCGAGTTGCCGTCACCTAGCTCACACCATTGTCCCTCCTCACAATAGAAAGGCACAATATCGGGTGATGCTGACGGGCTATGGACCTCAAGCAAGTCCAAGCACTGTACAGGTACTAATCATCTGCTATATGATGTCTTACCAAAGTCAACTGCTTCAGCAAACAGGAACATTGTTGGTGTCATGGCAGCATGCATCAATACATGTGCAAATCATAATGTCAAATCATAATGTCATCATGTACAAGCACTCAGCCTTGCATTGGCTTAATGAGAGTTTGCATGCAGGATGCTCGGCGTTTCAGCCAGCATTGCTGTGAGGCAGCAGCTGTCTTGCATCACAATAACTTCGTCATGCGAGACTTCAGACTCCCAAATGTCTTGACTCGTGCTGGACAAGAGGGCGACTATGTTGTTATTGACCTAGAGTATGCTGGACCGAGTGGTCAGCCATGGAACCAAGAATCGGGTTTGGCTGACTGGGATGACAATACCTTGACCATGGTACGCAGAATTGCAATCAAATCCTGTGCACTGTTCCTTTCATTGCTACCCTGTATGCACTCGTTAGAACAGATTGCTGCTTGGCAGAAGCTGCAATCTTTACTCAGAAACACCTTGGGCTTATCTGCAGGGCGCATACGATGCAATGTCAGACATGCATCAGATTGGTTTGATGGTTGGCTCTTTGAACCTATGGCAGAGGATTGCCAGGCCGTACGTTTTGTCTGAGTTTGTGCAGCTGCTTGTGGCTAAGCAAGTCACAGCTTCTGAGGCCATGTGTCACCCGTGGATCACATCTGAAGGCCAAATGTGAGTGGTGTAATTACAGAACATGTATTTTCAGTTTTTATGAATACACATGCGCTGCCCATAGTAGAGAAACAAATAGGTAGAAAACGTCTTGGCAAAAGCCCTCAAACAAAACTGTTCATTCAGCCATTGCTAGTGCTTTTCTCCATGATGCGACCACCCGTCACTAAGCAGGTTGGCGTACAGCCTTGTGTTCCTTTGACACTAGTGGGTTGGCCAGTGCTGGATTGGGGTTGAACATAGAATAGCCTTGAAGCATTGGTTTGCATTCAGGGTTTTCCATGATTTAGTGCAGGGGTCGGTTGCTTGCAACTTGCGCAATGATTCTCAGCTTGCAATTGCTGCTACACACACGCCTTGTCTCCTGCTTAAATGTTTAGCTTTCAATACTGCTTCAATTGCTAGATCAACAGAAGGCCTGACAGAAGGCACTACTGTTTAGCGAGACAGAACTTCTACGCGGAAGCTTCCAGTCACTTCGCCAGTCATCTGGCCAGTCATTTCGCTGCCGAATCAAATGCGATACTACCCGCCATGCACCCTGCGGCGGGCTCTCAGTTGTTTGTCATTAAGCGAGTCAGAGCGAAGTTTAGAAATCCCACTCACAAGCAAGATCTGCTGATGTCGGCACATCAACGTGCGCGCGCATACTTTGGGTCGTCTGTCTGTAGTTGTTTGTGACACAATCACAATGGCTTTCCGCGGTCTTTTTCACGGCATGTTGGCGCTGGCATCACTTATTCTCGGTATGCAGTTGCTCATGCAGATGATCGAACTGTCTCGTTAGCGACTGCCGTCGAAGTCACCGTGTGCTTTACCTGATACAATTCTTGAACTTGGCCTACCTTTTACGCAGGCTCGAGTTCTGCTGCACGTGTCATTCCCAGTGTGGATCGACGATCCTTGCTTCAGGTCATCGATATCAACAGTTGCGGAGGCCGCACATACATAACAGGGGAGGAGGTCTGCATTAGGGTAGGTGCGTCCGCAATCACCAAATCTACCCATTGAAGGTCTGCGGCTGCGCGGCAAAAGTCAAGGCTGATAACTGCAGTTCCCTGTTGTACTAGTTGCAACTTCAGTTGAAGCTATTGCTGGCCAACGGGTTCCGACATCGTAATACATCAGTACTTCGCACGCACATGCTGCCGGTGGCAGCCTGCCACGAGAGCACACCTTTGTTTAATAGTTTGCCAGTGCCTGTCTGCTGACCAGCAACTTCAGTTGATCAGGCTGTTCCTAGCTTCCACCTGATTTACCTTGCCAATCTTGATGAATCACTGTGTAGATTGTCTCCAATGGCCCACCCTCTGCAAGACTCTTTCTATTCGCTCGACCAGAGCTACTGCAGCTGGTTGCTACGGTGGCTTGCTTTTTATTGTCCCTCGGCACATCACCTACATGGCAAGCCATCTGTAGTGCTCAAAGCATGAATCTGCAATATACATTGAGCAGACTTGCAGAGCAAAGTGGATTTCTCTCTCCTTTTCAGAATTTCCTTGGCCTTAGTCTTTTCCTGTATGTTCTTGGTGGGGCTAGATTTTTTTAATGCTTGCAGGATCAGAACAGTGGCTTTGCCCTGTGGCAACCCCATGTTCCTGCCCCACTGATCACGGAGGGCTAAACCCTTTCACTTGCTACGACCCATCTGAGTACTACTGCAGAGATGATGCTCCTGACTGGCCAGTCAGTGGTCTTCTCCCAGGCTGGGTCGATGGACTTGGCATCAGCAATGCTGGCACTTGCGAAGTAGCAGGTCTGTGGCCATGCATGCACACACACAGTGTCACATGCATGGCTGACAACCCCGCATGTATAACTGAACGCCGTATATGTATCACAACCTGCAGAGCAGCTTATGCCGTAGCCTGTAGCTGAACTGCCCCTGCAACTAATGCTGTACAGACGTATGTCCTTGCGTGTCATGTGCATGCCAGTTCATGATGACAACGGCTGTACCCATTCACTACAGTCAATTTTGTTTGCTGAAGTTGGCTGCATGCTTAATCTTGTCTGTTGTTAATGCAGCTCCTGCACCAGGCCCAATGCTTGGTCCAGCTTCAGCCCCTACAGGGTACGCCCCGGGTGCCCCTCACTACAATACTGTACCTGCAGTTGCTGACTGCCTGTCATACCATGTTTGCTACAATTTGATCATCATTTCAGCCCTCATCTCCCCGTTCACTGTCGGTATCATGCATGCTCTCTTTGCTGTGTTGCAAGGTACTCAGCAGACTTCACGAGATGCAGCCATGTATCTGCTTTGCATCATGCTGTCTTGGCAACTGTTCCAACTTTGCAGTATCTTGATTGACGCATGTTGTCTTGATTGAGTGCCAGGCTGATGAAGTGCAACAATGCCATGGTGTGCAGGCTTGATCCCAGCAACAGAAGAATGTAGGACGCTATACAGGTCAGCTTGCAAGACAGCTGCATCTATGACTCTTTCCAGAGGAGCTGCTCAGATACTCACATTGGAGGACAGTACTACAAGAAAGCCTGGCTCCAGAATAAGGCCAGCATTTTGAGTTAAATATGTCCAAATCTAGCTAATGCTGCTTATGAGCTGCGCTATCCTGCAGACCATGAGTGCAAGCGCTCTAAACTTTCTTTCCGCCAACAGTATGGTACACAAGCAGAGCCCAAAATAGGCATTCATTACCCGGCTGCATAGGATTTTCTGCTGCCTGACTTCGCACAGTGCCACAAACACTCAAGCATTTATCAAATGCAGGGTGAGACAGCGAGTTTGTACGCAAAAAAACATCAGGATCAAAGTGACGCACGTGAACATGGTGATGATACTTTCTCTGGATGCATAATATGCTGACTGCCTAGACAGTTCCTGGCTTTGTGATTCTGAAACTTGAATCCAATCATGCATTGGCTGCAAGTCATGCTTGCCTCATGACAGGTTGCAGATGTATACATCACTTGACAACACATCTGATGGATTATGCTAGTCTGTCTGAATATATTCATGTATGCACTTTGCTTTATTAGATACAAAAAATTGAAAGGTCTTGACGAGCCTTGCTGTAAGCAGTCTCTGAGAGCAGAACATTGCAGAGTAGCATCATACAGGAAACAAGTTCACTAAACACTTTAGGCATTGCTGTTAGTCACACAGTTCCACAGTGGTGGGCTGAATATGATTGCAGGCAGACCACGTCACAGAGGGAAAACTGTCAACTCCAACTCCAAGTCATGGCTTCACTTTCAGTTGTTGATCATGCTATAATACAAGAAGCTGTCCCAAGAAAGCAACAGGTCTGAGCCGTATGGCAACTCCGTGGTACACCTTGTGTCACCCATGTGGGTGACCACAGGCAAAGTTATTGCACAAGTGTGGTATTGACATTCACCTCAAATGCAAAGCGGTACTCCAGGTACAGCGTGACACCATCAACAGGTGTTGGTGAGGTGTTGTTGATGACCCAGTGCCATAAGAATGTGTAAATGCCATCTGTCAAGCTGGGAGGAATCTGGATTTGACCATTACAGTGCACGGCCAAATCATTTTTGTCGTCATTGACCAGGCACGCATTGTAATCATCGAACGGCAGAGTTGCCACGTAATTTTGTTCAAACACTGCCAGACTTGGGTCTGAGTAGGCACTAAAATTTGCACCTGCAATCATATCAACTATCAGCAATGTGCGCATGCTCACAACTTTGCTTGCATAGCACTCAGGTCAGCATGTGGGGCACAGTTTATGCTGATCAGTATACTTCACATTGGTTGTACATGTGGCCATGAACGATTGCAAGCAGACTATGCAGTACTGAATGCAGCAAAGGCTATGTCACTCATGTTTGCTGACCTGCATTGATGCTGGAGTCAGGGTTGTAGTAGATATTGACAGGACTGCTGCCATCAGGCACAGTGCCGTCAGGGTCTGCTGTACGAGGCCAGGTCAGAGTGACATTCTGTCCAGGAAAGGCTGTCAGCATTGGGTAGCCCTCATAAGCATTGTATACCTGCTGGTCATTTGGGTCTGCAGAGTATGCTGATGTACGGTTCTGCATGTGACATGTAGTCTCAATGCCACATGCCCAGATTGATCAGATTGGGCCAATGCTATGCTTCATGTTTATACTTGGACACGTCTGAAGTCACGCTTCAGCACAACCATCATCAGCAACCTGCTAGCTGAGGCTGTCTGTTGTTGCACAGCGAAATTACCTGCAGGGTTGGGTCGACAGCCACGTTTGCCTCTGAAGCCTGATTGTCTGCGGCCCTAGTGACGTCACTGAACCCATATGCGTTCTCTTGGAAGTTGTAGGCATGGTCCATGACAGGCAGGACAGCCGCGTAGTCCCTTAAATAGCCTGAAAGTAGGTATCATAGGTCAACGCACTTTGCATCGCGATTGAGCTGGATTCAGGATAAGTCAAGCCGTGCCGCAAATGCTGTGCAGTGCGTGAACATTATCAAATTATTTACCGGCACTTCAAGACAGGCGACGCAGACAGTGCACCCGTTCAACATTTAAACTCAACTTCCGTGAAGTGAACAACTGCGCAGCATGCGTACCGTAGCAGACATTTTGTGCAGCGTCGTAATCAGCACAACTGAGAAACGAGTAGGCTTGCGCCTGTGCGATGACCGACAAGAAACATAACGCAGTCCGGAAGGTGTTCATCACTAGGCTGCAGCTACGGCACAAATCGCAGCGTGTGCCTTCTTCTCTCGGATGCCAGCAAGCAAATAGCAGTCAGCTGCAATAACTTTGTCTGCACACTTCAAATTGGCAACGAGTGGGTGGAGGGCTCAGTATTGGTCTAGCGTTGAACTGTGTCGCGAAAGACCCCCTGAATTTCGAAAGTCGACCCTCACTCAGGCCTGAGTATGAAGTCGTATTTCTGGCAAAATTGCGGGGAGCTATTTAGCGACAATATAGCAGCAAGTGACCAGCTATGAGCAACAGGGTGAACACTGGCCTGCAACAAACGTGGCTGGCGGGTGTCAAAGCTTGACGTTGGGGTGGAGATACAGCCGGCGTGTAACCGACGCTGCACTGGCAACAAGGCAGGCTGACATCTGACGGGCAACTGGACAGCCGTTAGGTCGCACAAGTCGGCATATGGCCAACGTTGGCCTGACGTTGACATTGCTCAACAGTTGATCAGGGATTTGGCTGGCAACTGGCCTAGCAGAGAACGAGTAGGGAACACAACAAGCCTTAGGCAGCCAGCAGCTGGCGCCTGACTGACAGGGTCAACACTCAGCAATTTCACCACTTCACTGTGCTTGTTTCAGAGCTGGCTGATTGCCAGTGGGGTGCTGTTGGCAAAGATCATCGCAGCCGCACGTCCTGTTACGACGTCTACACTCTGCTCATTTTAACTTATCTGTTGCCACACGTCAATATATACAGCGCAAATCAAGCGGCAGCCTGTCACACCTAGCTGTCTGCGAACGTGACAACTATTCTCAGCTTCCAAGCAATCACAACACTTACACAGTGTTTTGGGCGCCCTGCATCGACATCTTTGGACGACACTCTGTTAGCCAGCAGCACTCAGTTTATCTCAATAATATTGCCTGCAACAAAGCCGTTGTGATCCAGCAGTGCTCTGCAGTTGTTATCGCAGAGAGGACTGCGCATATGACCAAGCTGGAGGCCAGCCTGCAAGCTTTGTATACAGGAATAGACCTGCCAGTAGTTATGATGTCAGAAACCACTAGGCTGGCCAAGCATGGGCTGGTGGTTTCTTCCAAGTCAATAAAGAAGTTACAAGACCTAAAGCAGTCAGACGGTCTGCAAGCGCAAATCTCAGTGCTGCCCAGCAGTACACATTGATCAAGCAGAAGGCTAAGCTTCTGACTCGGGACTTCTTGCACAGCACCATGCAGGCTTACAGTATCTGCAGCAAGTTCAACAACAGCTCCTACCAAATGAGCTGGCAGCTACTGTCCTGCAAGTTCTATCACATGCTGCTGTTGTGCCATCCACTCCCCTACCAGCATTGACAGCCTCAAACTCTGCCACCTCTTGGCGATGGCATAGATACCATGGTGTAGCTCATCAGGTACACCTGTCCTCTCAAGCAGGACTCTCTGCATGCTCAGGAGAGGGGAAATGTAGCAAAAGTTGATATCTGACTTGTTGTTGATCTGTTGCAAATGTTCTGTTCATTTCCAATATGCTTGTGTGCTGACATGATGCTGCGCATGTCTAACAGATGTACCAAGTTCTTACAATCAAGCTAGTCTGGAAAATGTAGAATTGGCCTGTTCGTTGAACGTCTATGCTATAGTATGCACAAAATGCACATTCTGCAAATTTTTGTGCATTCAAACTACATGATAACCACACGTTGTTTGGTGAACCGTATGGTGTCAGGTGTACCGCATGTACATGGCATGTTGTATGCACCAGATGAACGCAAAACCTGGGCATGCTTGCCTCATCTCGTTGACAAGTACTGCTGTTGTGGTTGCCTGCCCAGTAAGCACATTCCAGAAATCATACGATGCTGCAAATACAACAGGGGGGTATCCAGACTCACTGCTGTGTCAGGCGTTGAAACCGCGGTACCAGCCCAGGAAACATCAAAGCCCTGTTGCAGCCCATGCATGTGGTGCATGTACATGATAAGCACATTGCCAGACAGCTCTCATTAGCAGCCGCACAGTGCTATGTTTGCTGGGATGTGGGGGCAAGCACTGAAGTGCATTGAAGGAAACCAGATTACAGTCTGCTAGCCAGCCGGCTTTGCAGAGTTGCACCATAGTGGCAGACTGCATTCATATGGACAGCTGTGCAGCAGTATTGTGTCACACCCATTCCCTTTTAAGCAAAAAGTGCGGGCTACTGTCTGCCAAGACAAAGTGAAACAACAGGCAGAGTGCATAGCAGGACTGTGCCCTGGCATGGCTGTGCGCGCGTACTTAGAGCAGGTGCATGGATTGTGCAGGGCGACCAGCACTACTTACCAGTGTTGCTTATGGGAGGGACATAGCACAAATGACTGTGTGGTAGACTGATACATTGCAAACTAGGAGAGCAGTATTCACACTCTGAAACAGGCAGATGTTTCTTGTGCGCTGACCATCACTGTTGGACATGGTGTGCCGCTGGCTTGCACTATATGCATAAATTGCTCTTGCTGCAAGGAGGATTGCACATATCTTGTTGCTGCATGATCATCCAGGTGAAAATGCTGACGCTGTGTGATCACACATCTGGCACCATGCTGTTTTGATTGCTGTACAGCATGACAAGCTATTCCTATGCATGGTCATTGCATGCACATCAAGCTGACACAATGACATGCGTGTGCCTGAGCGATGGCATCACTGACATACAGTGACCCAGTTGCATGCAATGACCTCGCTGTGCTGCTTGTCAAAGTATGTTCACGCCGCACATTGTCTTCTGGCAAGTGAGAATGGTTCAGCGAGCTGCAACTGTCCCAACTGTGGTGCTGCAAGTAGATCCAGTAACTGATGGCAACAGGCGCAGGCTGCTGCTGGGGGCGAACTTCTGATGCTGCTTTCAGAGACTGCATACTCCGCGGCAGCCAATGCCAGTCACTTGCTAAGAGGGTCACTCTCGAGGCTACGGGGTCGCCGCAGCAATGCTGCTCAGTTCTTGGACAAGGCGACTGAAGGCGCATAGGACATAACAGTGCTGCCTAAAAGCCACAGTAAGGTCGCTTGTCTGCCGATCCAAAGTCGCCCTGATCCCAAACTTTCCCACAAGGGCCAGTTAAGGGCTACCGTCGCGCCGGTCAAATGCCAAGCTACTCGCATCACTACCCAGCTGAAGGCACGTCGCATGCCGACCAGGCCAGCAGGACAGCCAGCGAAATGTCGTGCCGGCCGGACGCCAGCAGGACGCCAGCAGACGCCTTGCCAGCAGGAGGTCACACAAGTGTCGCATAGATGATGGGCAATTGCCGGTCAATTTGCCGGCAAGTCCCTGGCAAAATGCCGGCCGAGCTGGCCAATTCACACCCAAAATCACCCGGTCAATTGCCACAATTTTGCCAGAAATACGACGCCGTACCTGAGTCTTGAGCTCGGAATGCGAATCAGCCAGGCGTTATGGCCCGGCTTCACGCAGACGGCCAAAGCAGCAAGCAAAGCCCAGCCCGAGTTTCTATCAGCTGTTAGGCAGCACTTCCGCGCATCTAATCGAGCCAGAAGCTGTGACAGTTGGCCAACTAGTTTCTGCTGCTCCGTAAAGCATGCGGTGGGGCTGTGGGGCTCTGCATACGGTACAGGGCCGACAGATACTCCCAAAGGCGTTAACAAGTAATATGGAATGCTATGCAAGACATGCTTTGTCGCAGTTTGCAGTTGCCCCGCAACTGAAACCACCTTTTCGATCACTGCAGAACCAAAGGCTTTCTTGCATCCGGTCAGGGCTGCTTCGGCTCACGCGGCGCCGAATGAAGTTACTGAAGATAGCTCAGGTGTAGGTGTCGAGAACCACGGCCAGCATGATGACAGGCAGCCATCGCCTGTTAGCCAAGGGCTTTCTGAATCCCAGCTGCAGCACAATGCTGCATTGATCAGTCGACTGCAGGGCAAGCTAATTCTTGCGCCCCTTACCAAGTAAGTTTCTGTGGGCAGCTGTGCACATGCAATGAATTTGCTTGTATGCTTCATGTACCCGTCAAGCCTTCTGCTGCTGCTATCTCTGGATTGCGCTCAGGTTTGGTGCAGGGGAGGCAATGTACCATTCAGGCGATTATGTGCCTCTTTTGGTGCTGATGCCACAATGTCAGAGATGAGCTATGCACGAAATCTTATCAAGGGCAATGTGGTGGAAAGGACACACTTGAGACAGGCTGCCAATGAACACTGCTTTGGTGAGCATGTCAGGTGTATCATATCAGCTCATGCACACATCATCTGCGTTCACTCACTTCAAATCCCATCATGCATGCCTTGGTACAGGTGCATGCAAACATCACTTCTAAAAGCCTTAGCTAATTTTGTCTTTGCTAGCACATGCTATGCTGCACGCCTGACAAAGACATCGTGTCTCACCAGACAGACATCCCGGAATGGAAACAAACATGTCTTTTGATGTGTCCCTATGCCTGTGACAGGTGTACAGATAGCCACAAAGCAGATTGATGAGGGCATTGCAGCAGGGCAGCTGGCTGCTGAAGCAGGAGCAGCATGGATGGACCTCAACTGTGGCTGCCCAATTTATGGTTGGCAGTCCTCCCAATTGCCCTGTCGGCACCTTGGCAAATTCCTCCCTTGCATGTGCACCACCGACCATCATGCTTCTCTCATGCAATGGGCACATTGCCTTTTTGTTGCAATTGGCTTGTGAGTTGAGCATGGCGCACTTGCAGCATAAGCTGCTGCAGCATACTGATCTGTTAGTGAACTGTGCTCAAGATGTGATGCGCAATGGCAGTATTTTGTAGGGCCACCAACACATGGTAACCAGGCTGAGACCGGATCATGAAACAAGACAGCAACTGCCTGCATCACATATGCACTGCCTCTGTGCGACCCAGACTTTTCAACCGCCTTGCTCAAAGATCCATTGCAACATCTTGAGACCATTGCTGTGTATACACAAAACAAGCAGGCATAACCCAGTAAACGTCAGTGTCAGTGTCAGTGTCCGGGTCAGCGTCAGTGTCAAATGTCAGTGTCAATGCTCGGTGTCCTGATGTTGTGTCCTGCGTGCAGCAGCATCTGGGAGGGATCTACAGGCCGCCTTGCTGATGCACTCACAGCTTCCATGTAAAAGCTTGCTTGTTTTGCGCAAGCCCAGAGACGACAAGGAGACAATGAGGAACTGCAGTGGTGTGCACAGCCACAGTGTGTTTGACAGCTCTTGTATATGGTGCGTGCAGAGGCAACAAGGAGGGGGTTAGGAGCTGCTCTGTTGCGCAAGCCCACGAAGCTGGGCAGGCTGGTTGCAGGCATTGCTGAAGGTATCCCCATTCCCCTCACTGTCAAGATCAGGACTGGAGAATCTGCCTCAAAGATCAATGTCATGCAGGTACTGCCTTGCTAACTTACTGGGTCATGCATGCCATGCACACCCAAACAATTAAAACCAAGTTGCGCGCATCTGACCAAGCTTTCAGAAGATTCTTGTGTGGTTCCAGTATGTGTGGAGAACTGTTGCTTGCTGCTTTGAGACGTGCAGTGTTGGATATGACCCTTGGACTGGGCTCCCTGCCTCAGGGCACAGCAATGAGTAACTGTCTGACATGTGATTAGGCCAGTTGAGTGGCTGGTCTTTGCAAGCACAACAATGGATCATGAGCACACCTGGCGTTTTGCAGGTGGCGACAGCGTTGCAGAATGCAGGAGCAGCAGCAGTGACCATTCATGGCCGCACCATGGAGCAGCGGTACAAGAGGGCAGCTGACTGGGGCTTGGTGCAGCAGGCTGCCCACCAGCTCACTGTCCCCATCATTGGCAATGGAGATGTCCTCACCTTCTATGAGGTGAACATCCTTCTCATACGTATGATACAGTGATATTGCAACTATGGGGGGTACATCCTTCGAGTGGTGCTCCAGCAACGACAATGTGTGCTCCAATGATCTTGTGTTGCAAGCACAGCATGACCATGCATGGTAATGTACTCACTGCAGTTCGTTCTGGGCACACTGCCAACACTTGATCAAACCCCATAATAGAATATTCAGACTGCATTTAAGAAAATTTTGAAAAGCTGCAGTGTTCTCTAGCGTGTGTGCGCTTTTGCGTCCGCGAGGGAGGTGTGCATGACTCATCATGTCTGCTCTAGAGACCAGGCTGTATACATGCCGTGGACATGGAGCTCTTGAACTATTGTCCCTGTGACTTGTTTGCATGATCACCAAATTTGCTTTGCAATCTGGCGCAAACCTGTGCTCTGGGCTGATCACCATTGAGATTGCATCAGAGCTGTGTAACTTGTGAGGCGGGAAATTGCAGGCCAACAGGCGCATGAGTGAGCATGGGTGCATAGCGGTGATGACAGGGCGGGGCGCTCTCATAAAGCCCTGGCTCTTCCGGGAGTACAAGGACCAGCGCGAGCTCAACCCCTCCACACTGGAAAAGTGCACTCACTCAACCACTCACTCACTCACTCACTCACTCACTCACTCACTCACTCACTCACTCACTCACTCACTCACTCACTCACTCACTCACCCACCCACTCACACACCCACCCACTCACTCACCCACTCACTCATTCACTCACTCGCATCTCAGATTCAATATAGCATGAACATCAGCGTCTCTCTGCGCAAGCCTGCAGGTGTACATTATTGCCTACATCTATAAAATCCCTACATAAGGCTTGTATGCATGATTCGGCAGTCTTCACAATACAGTCTTTCATGCAGCAACATGTCAGACAAGGCGCATGCTTCAAAATCTGACAGATCAACTGTGTCTTTGATGAGGGTACCTTTCTTGCCAGACAGCTGGTATCATGTGCATTGAGATCAGAATCACGTGGATCAGGTCAGAACTTCACCAAGCAGACCTTACTGTGAACTCATTTATCTGCAGGGTGGGAATATACTACCAGCTGGTGAGGTACATGAAGGAGCACTTTGGAGACGATGCCAAGGGCCGCAAGAAGGCCTTCTACTTCCTGCCCTGGCACTTCAATTTCTTCTGCAGATACAGGTATAACGCAAAGCTCAGCAACCTGTGGGTTGTTGTCCGGCTTTGGCTGTCAATGATCCAGGCAGTTCACCAGGCTCTGTAGATCAGTGCACAACCAGGGATATTGTGTCGGATGCAGTCATCCTTCAGCCTTCACCATGCTGTGAACTGGCTTCAGGATATGGCAAATAGCTGCCAGTGATCTTGTATTCATTAGGGCACTGCAGGCCTGCTTGTGTCAAAGGTATTGACATCCTGTAGGGAGGCTGAACCACAAGCTGGCTGTCTCACCTTGCATGAGGTCAAGTCAATACAATCAGGCCAGAGCAGGCTTGCAGTAGTCTGACAAGTGCAAGATCGCTGACAGCTGTCTGAGACTGAACCAGTCAGCAAGGCCAGCAGCATATCAGCATTGGTCATTGGTTTCATTTCAGTGGGCCTTTTACAGACAATATCGCTAATTTGGGGCTATGTCTCATGGCATAGGCACAGGCATAGCATTGGCAGATGTGTCTGCATGTGCTATCAGATGCCTGCAGTGCTGACTAGAACAGCGGGTTGCGCCGTATGAGTGTGAAACACTGCGCCTCTGTTGCTCCTTGTTTTGCATGGGCTGACAAGGCATGGTTGCAAGACAACTGCTGCTCCTGCAGGTCTCTTCCTGAGGAGACATATGCAACCAGATCCTTGCAGCAGCCTCTCATTTCTACCCGTGTGGAGACAGCAGATGAAAATCTGGGTGAAAGCCTGGACAGCTTGTCATACCTTGAGAGGTTGTTGCGATGTGAGAGTGAAGCTGCCCATGAGCATCTGGCTGCAGCTCTGTGGGACTCTGACAATGAACAGCATGCTGTGAGCGAGCTTGAGAAGCTTGCTGGGGAGCATCTGCCAGAATGGGAAGCCAGTGCAGCACCTAGTAGAGATGAAAGGGAAGGAAGGATAGACGAAAATCGAGGGTAGCCTTACATTTCACTCTACGTGGATCTGATGTGTTCAGCTTACGCTAGCGTGTCTACCATCATGTTTATAGCCTGTTAAATGCATGTGAATGCAGTGCGCAGCCTAACGCACCCCTGCTTGACTTCATGTTGCGCCGGGCACATACCATCACAATCCATGTCACCAGGCTCTGCAAACTAGTGCATTCTTGGAGACATGTATCTGAGATCCGAACTATCAGGGAGCCATCACCCTTGTGATGCTGACCTGCAGCTTGATATCTGTGCCATGTATAATGTTTGTCGTCAGCTGCTGAGCATTGCCAACCTAAAGTTTCAAAAACACTGATACATCTTCATAGACAACAGCTGGCCCTTCAGTAACATGAATGGGTCCGCATTTCTTGTTTGACAGCATTGTATGATTGTGTTCATAGCAGATTCATTTGATCCAGGTCCTGATTCTTTGTCTTGTGTGTGGTGGCAGAGGATGTAGCCATTCACCCACGTTTGTAAAAACGCTGCAATGCAGTAGGCACATCTTCAGGTGCTTGTTTCCGGAGTTCAGCACCAGTATTTGCATCTTGTTGCGCACTTTCCTGCCTAACACGGCCTTTCTTCTCCTCAATGACATTGATTTGCTTCTTTTTGTGCTTCTTGCTGGGCTTGTTCTTGCCCTTCATCCTCTTCTTAGCATCATTCTTTTCTTGCTGCTCCTTCCGCTGAGCAGCATTGGCTGCAGCTGTCTGTTGCTGCCGCTCCAACTGCACCTCTTTGGGCTCCTTGCGTATCTGCACAACACACATACAAATACCTTAAGCTGCCACAAATGGTTGCCGCTTGATACACATGGCAGCTTGATGCTTTCACCAGCTCTCCACCATGATTGGGTCCAGTGCCGACCAAGGCCTGGCTGCTGCTGCTGCAGAACAAGGTGGACAGTACCAGACAGCATCAACTGTACATAATGCCATGCACAACCACGCCCTCAGCACTCATAAACTGCATCGTTGGGGAAGTTTTTCCATTCTCACAAACATGCATGGTCTGCTGCAAGCCATGCCAGTGTAACAGCGCTGTTGAGCAGACTCTCATGCAGCAGCCAACAGCCCCATGCACCGCAGTCCAAACTACACAGGCAGCAGCCCACCTGGCCAATAGTCGTTGGGTCCACCACAATCATGTCAGGTTGCAGCTTGTCCATGAGCTGGTGGACCTCCTGCTCCTGTCGTGCCCGGGCTCTCTGGTATGGGTCTGCCACATAACTATCGAAGTTGGGCTCTCCAGAGCCTGGAACCAGCATGGTGGAGATGCCACCTGTGTGGCCCACCGCCACCACATCCTGCATGTGCAGCGCTCACGGCTGACAATGATAATGATAAGATAAAGATAAAGATAATGATAATGATAATGATAATGATAATGATAATGATAATGATAATGATAATGATAATGATAATGATAATGATAATGATAATGATAATGATAATGATAATGATAATGATAATGATAATGGTAATGGTAATGATAACAACAATAGTAATAATAATTATAAGCTTTCCAGCTCATGATGAGCTAGGTACGTGCAGTGACAATGATGATCGCTAGCAAAGATGAAGTAGGCACCAGAACAGCCCAGCGTGTCAGCACACGTCAGTGGTCTGTGCTGCTGATGAGAAGAGCACTTGCAGCAATACACAGTTGCGTATGACCAAGGGGTCTGTGCTGATGATGAGATCAGCCTTTGACATAATACACCGTTGTGCGCGCTGAAGGCATGTTGAGTTAATGGAATGCAGCAGCAGCAGCAAAAGGGTTGCTGGGAGACAGCATTGAACAACAGCGCTGTCACAGCTGCTTGTAGCCACACCAACAGCGCTCCAGCATGCAGCACAGATGACAGAATGTGGTGTGTCTGGGGCTCCCAGTCAGGCTATGACACTGGTCCTGCAGAAAGCTTTTTTGCACATAGTATACAAACAAGCCAGAGCGCAGACGCGCCAGAACCAATTCAAAGATCTCAGCCACCAAGCTGGCTGATGGGAAAGTCACTTTCTTCCTGTATATGTCTCTCACCTCGTATGGACAGAAATGGAAGTCCCTGAGCTGCCCGCCCTGCAGGTTGTGACTCATGTACGGCGACTGCTGCTTGCTAGTCAATGCATCCTTCCATATGTTGATACGTCTGCCCCAGCCCACAGCCAGCATGCCCCTCTGGCTGATGTCACACCAGGTGGCAGGGCTGGGGGAGAAGTAGGAGTGCAGAGGCTGGTAGGTGCGCAGGTCCCACACTTTGACTTGCCCATCTGCGCCTGTAGTCACCATCCTGTGGCCTGTGGAGTCTGCTGCCACTGATAGCACAGGACCCTGCAGAAAGAAAAGAAAAGTTTACGCTCGTCAGCGATCATGACAGGAGCCTCTTAAGAGGATACAGGACCCTGCAGATATGCACCTGACTTGCAGCTTATGACTGCGCAAGTATCATATGGCAGCTTGGTATCATTTTACTGAAGGGGCATTGGCTTGATGATGGTACAGGCCAGCTGGACCAGCAAGGTGAAGGCCGGTGCTCGGCTAAGATTAAAGCTGAGAGAACTGACAAAGCCATCACAGCCATCTTTGCTTCGGGTTTGATATATGCAAAGGGGGTCACTGGTACTGTAGGACTCAACACAAAGGAGTTGTTTTGCTGGAGCGCAAGGGCTTGACTGTCCTGGTGCAGTGCTGGGGCTTGACATCGGAATCTGCCAGCTATGGATTGCGGTGCAGAGTGCAGGTTGGCTGGAAAGCTCAGTATGGGACTGGCCAAGCAACATTGATATTTCACGAACCGTGACAAAGTGGGAAGCCTAAGTGAACAAGAACAAGCAAAACTGCTACTGCACGAAGTCTAATCAAGTGAGCAGTACATCTGTTGACATAGTGAGCAGGCACTGCACAGAGTGACTGTGCAGGTGCATAGTTGTAGGCCAGGCAGCTTACCCTGTGTGCCAGCATCTTGACGGCCGGGCTGGTCATGTTGGGGGTCCACATGGTGACCACTCCTTGAGCATGGCCCAACAAGCTGACAGCATTGTAGGGGTTATGCCGCAGCACGTCACATGGGCCCATCTTGGTTCTGTGCTGTGCAATGATTTGGCCAGTACTGGTGTCCTGCAGCACACAGACACTCTCACACTCACACTCACACACACACACACACACACACACGCACGCACGCACGCACGCACGCACGCACACACCTGTGGGAGCAGCACAATTGTGCCTGATTGTGCATGACGGTGTATGACTGTGCATGATTGTGTATGATTGTGCATGATTGTGCAGTAGCTTATCGCCAACCAGCTGTCTGAGACTCCAGCCAGTAGCCTGCCAAGCAATTGAGGCTAAGCCAGAGTAGGCAAAACCTGTCAGATGGGTTGGTATGAACAGACACATGGGGAAATGCAGCGGTGGCAAATGCTGACCTGGAAGCGCAGCACGCCCAAGTCACCCACTGAGCCCAACAGGAAGTGGTAAGGAAGGAACTCCAGCCGTCGTATGTCTGTGTGTGCCTGTGCAATGCACTTTGCCATGAGTGTCCAAGCAGCAACACATGGGTGGCTGATCAAAAGGGCATGAACCATGCCTTGCGTGTTGCTTTGTGTGTGCAAACCAATAAGACATGCTTTGATGCAACACTTTGATGCATTTGCCATGGCAGTTGCACAGAGCTTGTGGGAATGTAACAAATGTGAAGGCAGTATAGGAATATAGACCCAAGCGAAGCAACACCAGTGACAAAGAGCAGTGGTGCTTGCACGCCCAGAACCGACGCAGCTTGATGTAGCAAACGCGTATACCAGCTTCAGTTGACTGGCACAGCTGCCTGGTAATGGTTCATTTGCTATGATGCAACACAAATGAACAGCAAGATGCTTGCAACAGAGTGGTGGCCAATGCAACATCAAAATAGGGTTCCCAAGCAGCGTGAATGTGTCAATTTATGGCTGTTGTGCTCAAAATGTACCTTCAGACAGTGAACCTCCAGGCCTCTTTTGTCATATATGTACACATACTTCTTCTGAGCAGCAGCAAAGAACTGCTCATTGTGCAGCAGCTTCACATCTCTGACAGTCTCTTTCACCTACATATCATGCTGATTGTCACCACAGACCAATTCTATGTTTGCCAGCAGATGATGCAGAAAAGTGACAGATTTCTTGGCCTTATACTGGTTTGTACCCTGTTCAAGCTGAATCAGCAGGTGTGTTGATAGCTACAATGTGTTGTGAGATATGCAGAGATATGCACACAGCAAGTTTGAGTTAACATACAACACATTGGTATGTGCAATGTAGCAGAAGTGCAAAGAGCAGTCCATGATGGGATTTCACAGATCGCCCGCTTAGATCTGACCAAGATTTGATCTGGCACTGCCGTTTTATCGAGGCAGACTGTAAATTATCTGATTCGAGGGTAAGGCGATGCCATTGATGCACTCTAGTATGGAAAACCATGCAAGCTCATAGAAATGACAGGCAGTGATATGCAGGTGTCTGGCCAAATGCATGGCCCTGTCAAGAGCTTGAAATCTATTGAATAAACCAAAAAGCGCAGCCAGCTAAGATGCTCAGCTCGCCAAATGCTGAATGACACATCAGCCATGATGACTCAGCATGTGGGCAGCAGTCACAAGCTTGACAAGACCATGGCAATTGCATACAGGCATCTTACTCATTACTGAGATACAGCAACAGCAATGCCCCAGGATGACCGGTCAGCCAAATATGCTATCAAGACACAGGTAAAAGAGTCACATATTTTCACTGACCTGCACTTCACAAAACGTGCGGCCAGACTGCCAGTCCATCAGACCCAGATGCCCCTTCTTCCCCCCTATCAACATGTACCTGCCACTGCGGCTGAAGTCTATGTTGTACGGCCCCAGACTGCCAAGGCGCAAGTCAAACACCTTTCTTGAGGCACCAACTTCCACTTCATCGACAACATCTGCCTGTTATCAGAAACATAGCAATCACACAAGCACGTGTCAAACAACAGCTGCATGACTCCTGGGACAATTGCCGTTAACATCACAATGCAGAGTACAGAGTCATCATCGATCTGCAGATAAGACCTCAATGCAATGCTGTTTGGATGCTGCGTGTGCCAAATTTAAACGCTGGCCACGAGCTGCATTTCCAAATTTACAAGCTTCCTCCTTGCACTGTCATGCATGGCAAGCAAATAAATGGCCCGAACACGAGTGTTTCAGACCTTTCATACTCCCGTCCTGTGGTCATTGATCTTGGTGCTTTTGGCTTTCAGGACAAGAGCATGACAGGTCTGCGACAGGCATATGTTTTGGGCTGTTTACTTTGTTATGGAGCCCAAAGCTAGATTCTGATGCCATGCCACCTGCTTATGAGGTTACCAGCGCTCACTATCACTTGCTTTGCAAATGCTGCTCATGCTTACGGCATGCGTGCCGGGCATCTCAGACGCTTGTATTGCCACCACAAACATATGCATAGCCAGTCTTGCAGACAAACACACCTGCGAGAATCGCCACGTGCGCTCCATGCCTTCTGCTTCCAAAGTGCCAGCTTCAGCAGGCAGCAACCACTCATCAGTCTTGGCAGCTGCAACTGCTGCCTCACTGTTGAGGCGTTCAGTGTGCTGCATCCTGCCCTTCAACTTCTTGTCAGCAATCTGCAGCCAAGAGCAAAATTGACTCAGCTAGTCTAGCAGACATTGCCGCAGGTGCGTTGCAAGCTGAAGCAAGAGCAGAAAGGTGTGCTTGACCCAGGAAGGACATACTTGCTTGACATGCATGGGCTCGCCACGCTTGAACTTTGCAACCTTCTTGTTGAGTTCCTGGTTTCGTTTCCTGCAGAGCACGATATCATGACGACGCTATAGCATAACTGTACTGCAGTTCCCCTGTGAGACTGCCTTGGGAGCTTGACTCAGCCAGGGCAACAAATATGGGTCTTATACCGCTTGGCATTCTTGCTAGCGGTGGAGATCTCGGCTGCGAGCTGCTGGTCTCTCTCAGACCCCGGACCGGGGCCCGCAGGCTCCATGTTGTCTCGACCAGGAATGTTGCGATCGTTGAATGCAACACTGCTGATGAGTCCAGATGTCGTGAGAATGGGCGCAGCACGCGGCCGACCCTTTCAAGTGAAATGACACTGGTTTGCTTGCGTTTAGCGCTGCTGCTGAACGTAAACAGTGATGCAACAGCAGATTGGCTGCAGAACCCTAGGCACTGACGGTCATAAACCTACTCATAAATCTGATCAGGCAGCACATTCTATGGCGCTGTCAACTGTGCATTTATTTCTGGCCAAGGCATCTACACCTTGTCATGAGATCGATATCGTGCCAAGTATCCTTGGTACATCCTGGGTCATCATACAGGCTTGTGCCAGACTCTGGCATGACTTCAATTTGGGCTTTGAAGAAACCTGACCCCACACTTGAAATATGGTGAGGCCACCAGATTGTATAGGGTACGGTAAGTCAGTTCGAGATGTCTATATGCGTACAATACTCTGTGTAATATCACGATTGTGCTACATCAGCATCAGTCAACTCTAGCATGAACTATATTCAGTGACTAATCTTGTAGCCATCTGCCTCCTGTAGCATTTGTTGGAGCTTACTGAGGGTCAGCTGCAGGGTAAGGTACCTGCTGACCCATATGACTGCACGTAGGGAAAGAAAAGTCTGCATGCAGAGTTAGACGTTCTAGATCTATATAGATCTTGCGCTGCACATGAAAGGCCTGCTAAGGCATTACCAGGCCTGCTAATGCATACATATGTATAGGACTTGAAATCGCATATCAGGTATGTATTGTACCGTAGTACTGGGCTGCTTTTGATTCCCCAGAATCAGGGCGCGCAGGGTAGGTGTACACACATTCGCGGGCCTTATATTGATAACATATATGGTTTATGTATTGACCAGGACTTACGCCTTAATTATGCTGTGAATGCCACACGGCAAATGACAGGAGAACTCTCAATGTTCAGTGCTACTAGCAAACATGGACAAACATGTGTGTTTGCATGTACATATCTATAAGTATATGAATAGCTCAATGACCATACAGCAATTTGTTGAAGTTGCAAGTTTTCTGGAGATTTCGTCAATCATTCAATTCACCGATAGTCAGGATTTGACTGGCACAGTTTGCATTGCGATGCCAACACCACAAAGCTGTGCTTGCGCTAGTGCATGCATGCGCAATCTTGCCTGGAAAAGCCAAAATCGTCTGCCTATACAAATCAATGCGCTGTTGATGAATCCAAAAGCTGCCTGTATAGCGCCGTTTACCGTTTGATCAACGGCATTCGTCTTTTCAGCCTGCTGACTGACGCATAGGAAGAGCTCGTCTGGTGGCCTGCACAGGTCGTATGGCTGTGGGTCTTGCTGTACACGGACTGCGATCCGTCTGCAGTGGGATTGCTGTGCCGCAACGACACCCAGCTGCCCTTCGCGGTGATGGTCCATACGCACCTAAGGAACTGTTGCGGTCGTCCGTCAGCAAGCAATGTGCAACGTTTCGTCAAACATGCTTATCACAAGGTGAGCGCAGAATCGCTACTGTTCAACACCAACGGGTGCTGGACCGTAAAAGCTTGAACTACTGTAGGTCAAAGATGTTCAACAAAGGGCTTTCCCTGTTCCGCTGGACTAGCACAGAGCCTAGAGAACAAAAGGACATACAGCTCAGCGCAAGCAGATGTATGTCTTCCTCCAGTGCAGAGCCTGCGTCCCTGCATGGCTGCAAAGAGCGTGTCAAGCTGGCTTTGATTATTGCAAACGAAAACGTTCTGCTAGCGTGTTCACAGATGCAGTGTACACGAGGCATGACAGCATGCACCGTCTGCCATTGCAGTCAAAGAGCCATCACATTGTCATTTGAGCGAACCTGAATTCATGCAGCCTGTGTCAGAGTCTGAGACTGATGAGGACCCACCCCCCAAGCAGAGCTTGAGTCTTTCACCTCTGCCTGACCGCATTGGATTCATTGGCGCTGGCCAGGTGTGTATGACTGCTAGAACTCAGCTTGTTCAGCATTGATCCCAGATCCCAAATGTTCACCAGTGTTCAGTGCTGATACCATTTCTCAGTGTGCAGTTCTGCAGAATTTCATTGTCCATGCCTCCTTGCTGCAGATGGGTGAAGCATTGATACGAGGTTTTTGCAAGTCTGGCGTTTCTTCTGTAGAGCAGATCTCTGCTAGCGTGCGCAGCTTTGACAGGCAGAGAGCTCTCAGCAATCTTGGTCTCCGTGTGTATGGGAATGCCCTAGAAGGTGGTGCTGCAGACCTTGCAGCAAACTCAGAAATCATCTTTTTAGGAGTGAGTTTCATTGGCTCTCCACCTACATGCATGTAGCGACCAAGATGTGCACCTTTCTTCTCTGGCTTGCATCCTACAACACATATTGCATTTTGACTCCTTGTTTTGCACTTTTATGAGCATCTTCCAACTAAAACTTGCAGGATGACAGTACTTGCAGTCACACTATGATGCAATCTGCTGCAGGTCAAGCCTCAATATCTGGATACCATCCTTGAAGCATTGAAACCCCACATCTTGCCTAGCCACCTGGTGATCTCCATTGCTGCCGGGATCAGAGTAGCCAGCCTGGAAGCAGCCTTACCTGAGGGAACACGCGTGGCAAGTGCTTCCGTTTCCTACTGCAGTCCCAATGCTCGGATTGTAATGTATGGTGTAGTCTGGCATGCAAGTCACGGTCGGACAAAGCCATTTGTGCCAACCTAGGCTGCCTGCTGGCTGTCTTAAGTGTGGGTCATGTCCAACATCAGTGGATTACACTGCTGCCAAGCAGACCTTGTATAGATAGCACCATACAGCAATGTAGCACAGGCGAAGCAGCATCAATGCATTGGTGTCCTGGCAGAACAAATTGTGTGGTGCTTGCAGATGCGGGTGATGCCCAACACGCCTTGTTTGATTGGGCAAGCAGCATCAGCGTATGTTGTTGGCACACACGCCACAGATGATGACGCACAGAAGACATATGCCCTGATGTCCTCTGTTGGTAGGCTTGCATCACTGGCACCATAGGCCTCTGCCCAAACCCTGAAGTTACTCAGCTGGCACAAGCATCCGTCAGGAGTTGCTAGTTACGCATAGTACTGCTGTTGATACTTGCAATAGGCTTAGGTCATCCTTGCTGTACATGTGTTTTGAGTGTATCGCTGGAGCTGAACAATGTTTGCAAAAAACAATCAACTAAAATCTGATGCAACAGCACGTGTCAGTCATAGCAGTCATCATTTGAGCAGCATTGAACAGCAAACAGTAGTTGAGTGAGGTTGCAGCAACCAAACCGCCTGTGCTATACAGGTCTAGCATTGTCTGTGGAGGAGCGCATGATGGATGCTGTGACTGGTCTCAGTGGCAGTGGCCCTGCGTATGTGTTCATCATGGTTGAGGCCTTGGCAGATGGTGCTGTTGCTGCTGGGCTGCCAAGAGACAAAGCCATGGCTCTTGCAGCGCAAACAGTTGCTGGGGCTGCTCGCATGGTGTGTGGCATGCATATTGTTGACCATTACAACCAATGACATATTAGGAGCTCCAGTGTGTCTGTACTGCCTCCTATACACATCAGTTTGCATGTACAGCTAGAACGCTTGCACATCAGCGTGACGTGTACTGGTGCGTTTTGATTGCCATTAATTGACACTGCATGCCTTGCTGTGTCACAGCACCTTGCTTTACGCATAATCATGGCTTGAGCAAGCAGCATTCTGCCTGCACGCATCCCTTCTAATGCATCATACAGCCCGCATTCAAACGGTATGTTTTGTAGATTTTTGAATCATCAGAGGACGGCAGCATCACACATCCAGCAGTGCTGAAAGACAAGGTAGCCTCGCCAGCAGGCACCACCATCAATGGCATTGCAGAGCTTGAAACCAGCGGGGTCCGTGGTGCACTCATCCGGGCAGTCAGAGCTTCTGCCAAACGCTCAGAAGAACTAGGCTGACAGCAGCGCAGCTCTTGCTGTACTTGCTGTACAGCCATTGGAATGCTTGCATAGTTACTACAAGTGCACTGGTCCTCTGCAGGTTTGCTGTGCAGTGATTGACCAAGATCTCACTAGAGTGAGAGTCAGGATAGCCTAGCTAGTTGAGAATAATTATAGTGCAAGACAGTTGTGAAAAGGCAACATAGTGATTGCCTTGTCGCCAGCACCTGTTGAGGAATCCGTGTTCAGCAGATCAGTTAATGTCAAGCTTGTTCTTGCTTTGGCTTGACCTTTTGCAAAAAATCGAATAAGCACCGAAGCCCAGCTGGACAGTACATGCCGCCTTTGCTAAGAGTTAGTTCAAAATCTTTCAATGGAGCTTTGGCGTGCGTTCTATGTATGCATGACGTCTGCTGCGGCAGCTGTATGCAGCAAGTTCACTTGCGTTGAGGGAGCTGTGCAATGATCGCACCTGTGTCTGGATATGTGTGTGTGTGTGCTTCAAGTCACACGCGCTCCGCCTAATTCGGTGATCGTACACAGCTACCATAGCAGATGCCACAGGTCTTGGTCAAACGGCTGCTCACGCCATCAAGCCTGTTGTCGTCGTCATGTCTCGAGTTGTGAATCAGCCTATAGGTGCGATGCAGTGTTTGCTCTTGGTGCTACTGTGCATGCTTTGTTGCTGCGACGTGCACGCGTGGTGACGATCCATATCGCACTGAAGCAAAACACACAGACACGACCATCAAACGTGTCTGTGATTTGCATGGGGAAGTAATACGAAAGGTCAACCAATCTACATTTGGCTGCAGGGCAGAAGCGCCTGACAAACGTGGCTGTTGTGCGATACAAGAAAAAGGGCAAGCGATTTGAGGTAGCTTGTTACAAGAACAAGGTACTGAACTGGAGGAATGGCGTGTAAGTGTGTCTCTTCCCTGCCAGCTCATACAAAGTCATCTGATTTCAAAAGCCAAACCACCTGCCCTTCTGCAGAGAAAAGGATATAGATGAGGTCTTGCAAGCCACCACAGTATTCAGCAATGTCAGCAAAGGTACTCTAGCCAAGCACGAGGATCTTGTCGATGTGTTTGGCACAGATGATGAGGAAAAGGTGTGCCGTATTATTTTGGCTGAGGGTGACCTGCAGGTCAGTTGCAGCATTGCTCTGCTGTCTGCTGTAGCGCATGTGCCTGTGATAAGGTCAGTTGATGTGGTGAACAACAGTGTTGAGTAGCTGCTCTCTCAAGACTCCTCACTGTGCTATTGTGCCATCTCTCTGGCCAACATAGACATTGGTGACATCATGCATTTTCTTGCAGCAGTGCAGTCAAGAGCAGTTCCATCACGAGGTCCAAGCAGCAACGTTGTGTGCTGCTGCAGGTGTCTGACAAAGAGCGGCAGCTTGCACTTGATTCCCTGTTCAAAGACGTGGCCAGTGTGCTGTCAGAGAAGTGCATCAATCCTGACAACAACAAGCCGTACACCATATCCATGCTGGAAAGGGCTCTGAAGGATGTGCACTTTTCAGTGGATCTTCACCGCAATGCAAAGCAGCAGGCCCTGGAAGTAAGCTTTTCCTGGCTCATGCATGCTGCAGACACCCTGCTTGTCTGCTTGCTGGCACAGCTACAACCACTGCCAAGCGCACTGCCACCTTTGATACTAAGTGCATATGTGCCCTGCTGTTGTTGGTTGTGGTCAAGAGCAGCCTGTTGCAGGCATTGCCAGTGCTGCAAGCAAAGTTTGCCATCAAGAGGGCGCTCATGCGGCTACAAATCCAAGTGCCCAAGTCATGCAAGGCTGAAGCTATGGATCTGCTGGAGAAGCTCCAAGCTGATGTGGAATCTAGGGATTTCTCCTCCTCTCAGGTAGGCTCACAGCAAATTGCCATCTACAAACATATAGCATACAGCAAAGACATGTGAGCTCCTGATATGGGGCACTTCTTGACTATACTGCCAGCTAGAACAACCACAATTCATTGTTGCTAATGCTGCAAGGTTGCTTGCCCTGCAGCCTGGTATGGTCTACAGCTGTTCATGTTACGCACAGCAACTTGATTTGGCATCTTCCAGCACTTGTCCTGCATGAAGCTGTTGCTGTGTGCTGCAGCATTGCAAAACTGGTAGTTTTGTGGGCACACGCATATATTTCGCCACTCCATCATTACCGGCTACAGCACCACATGCATGTGCCTGCATACATACCAGCTGGCGTTGCTGCAGCACGCACCAACAGCTCCATGTAGGATGTGAACAAAACAGCACCACATTGCTGCTTGACTTCCTTTCTGCCACGAGCACAGCACAGAGACCTGCAAAAGACACCGACCTTACCCCCATTCCGATGCAGCCTCAGGTTTAGCGTGCAACTTGCCCAGACTTGACACTTCTGCCGTGCAACACACAGTGCTGATTTGGGGGTGGTGTGACCATCAGTGCAGATGGTTGTGACCTGCCTGGTGGAGCCCGGCCACTTCCGCCAGATCCACAGCTTTGTGCAGCAATCCTCAGAAGGGCAGGGCCGCCTGGAGGTGCTCTCCCTGGCTGCCATTGATGACACAGACAGCAGCGCCGCCTTTGACTCTGGCACGCCGCAACACCTGCAGCCTCCAACAACCTCTGCTGCCACTCCTAATGCTGCTGATGCCACCATAGCTGACCCTGCAGCTGCAAGGTGAGATTGTGTGCTTGTACTGCATGACTGAGCAGGTGATGTGTGTGTATGTGTGCATGTCTCTTGCTTGACCAGTGAATCTAGTCTCCTATGTTTTGCTGGACTAGTGAGGTCATGTCAGTGTCCTCTGTGGCTCACTAGCATGATCAGCACTGCCAATACTCGCTCCTGCCATTTGCATGCAAGCAGGCCTGCTATTCAAGTTACTGCATGCACAAATGTGCATTTTGCATGGTTCTGCCTGCTCTCTTGACATGATTGCCTGCTGCGTCTGCAACTTGTGATGAACATCATCCCTGTTGCAAGTGGAAACTGCAGAAAAACTGAGCGTGCATCGCTGCATGTCAGACACAACACTGATCTTTCATGCAGAGCTATCAGCAACAGTGGTTTTGTGGCGCCATCAAGCGCGCTTCCCAGTCGCAGAGCAAACCCAGCAGACACAAGTGGCAGGTGAGCCTTTTGTTTAGCAGCAATGTGATGTCCTCTGTGCCTGCAGGAAATGTTCAGGCTGACATGCACAGGTCCATCTGCTTGTAATCTCATAGCAGAGGTCATGCATGAGCTCAATAGCTTTGTGTTGCATGCTTTGCATTACCATAGCTGAACACTTGATACATAGCTGAACACTCAATACACGTGGACATGTGTCAGGTATACATGTTGTGCATACAACATGCATACAACATGCTGGAGTGTGGTGCGAAAGTCTACCTTATGAAACACTATGGACTTGGCAGATTTTGCTGCGGATTTTTGGTTTGACTTGACACAGAACGTTCTGATGTTAGCAGCAGGGGGTTTGACAATGGTTCTGGGAGTTGATCTGAATGATGCATACATGTAGTGCTGTTTTACTGGGGAAAGTTGCACATTGACTTGGGGTGCTAATGCACTAATGACTTTGCACAATGAGGGATTAGTCCAATGCACCGCAACATACATTGTTGTCCACAAAACGATGCTGATGCTATAAAGGGAGGAGCCAAGTCCTGGAGAAGTAGTATACCCAAGAGGAAGCATATCTGGGCTACCAGAGGCACATGCGTCCAGGAAGGAACGCTTCATGGAACTTGATGACTTGCAGCCAGGCTGGGAGGTGGAGTTACGTGGCAGGAAGGGTGGCACCACTGTTGATGCCACCTTCTATTCCCCAACAGGTAATGACACTTATGAAAACCCTGCACATGGCACCTATGTGTGTTCTATAAGATGCAAGCACAACACCTTGATGCTTGTCTTCTATGCAGAAATACCGGCAGACATGTGTGAGCATCCGGCAAGATTGTCCTGTTATTGCAACAGAAGCATGAGTGCACACTGAGTGCAGCAGTTTGTGTACTGGCAAATCGATGGTCACGCTTCGCACATCTCTCACACCACATTGCACTGTGGCAGGTGAACCAGTTGGTGCTTATGTGAACGCACGACGAGCAGCTTTGAAGGCAAGCAAGCAGTAACGCTTCTCCTGTAACAAACAAATGTGCCCAGCATGGCTGCTTGACACTTGCAAGGGCTGCCCTTGTGTAATGCTGTTGGAGTGGTTGTGCTGCAAAGGGTTGATCAAATTTGGCCTCTCTTTGGATCATCAAGCAAGGATCGGCAGAAGCAGAAGGCAGCTTTCAGACATGCTAGGGAGCATCTTTCAGAGGGTCAAAAAGCTGGGGACAGACACGTTGGCGTAATCGGAGCTGACGTCTTTACTGATCCTGGGAATCTCTAATCACCTTCAGTACTTTGACGATCCCGACATGTTTTTAAGCTTTCCATGCCACGGCTGCGGCAAAAGTACGAAGAAGCCTCGCGTTGCTCATTGTACCAATGCACGCGCCTGCACAGGCGAAATGGTCACCGATTCCGTGCAATGTTGCAAACGCCTGCGTGTTGACGTCCGAATTGTCGGTGTGCGATCGGAGCGGTCTGGCTCTGTTGTAGATGGCGAACATCTCAACTGGAAGCTGCGTCGCACTGCACTGCTATGACGCCGATGTGACCCATACTTGAAAGAGGATTCGGGTGTTGATCTTGCACTGCTTGCTGTTCATTGCCCAAGGCGACAAGGTTATTGTGCCGGGGACTGCCCACGGTCAACGCATGTGCATCTACTGCTCGCTTACTCAGAAGCTTCGTGGGTCTTGACACCGGGTAGGGCAACTCACACTCCACACCATGCCTTCTACATCGTTGGTTTTGCCCGCAGGGTTGTGTTTTGGCAGGGTTCAACGCCTCTCCGCGGCTTGTATGCAGCTAATATCGTGTTTACCGTGCCAATGCTTCAGGCAACAAGCCCTGTCTGTCATCGACAGTGGTTACCATGCGCGACGCAAAGCCAGATTATCAGAAGACGTCAACGGCAGTCTTTTGTGCCTTCGTAGGGTAGTCGCGCACCCGAAACTGTTTGGAACGATGACTAAGAGCCTGCACAGCATGTCCCCGGGCTTCGGACTAGCGGCGGCACGGCAAGCGAGCACTGGCTCCAGCGAGAGCTGTCAGGATTGCTTCCAATATACTCGGCAGAGCTTGATGAACAGCAAAGGGTGCGAAGACACGAGGGAAGACCCTGTGCCCCCACAGGCCAAAAGGTACAATTACGGAGGAACAGTCCATCATCATCCGCCTGCTATTGAAAAAATAACAACTTCCAAGCACTTTGGACTGCATTGCTTAATTTGATACAGGCTCCGGGCTGCCGCCTTAGGAGGCTCCCAACATGATCGCTGCAAATTCTTTCTTTTCTTGTCTTGTATAAGTAAAGTAAAGCTTTGATACAGTCATTGACTTGCAGGCAAAAGGTTTGCTCACAAGCCTGCCAAGGCAAGAGTGCTGCTTACCATAGAGGCACACGCCAAGAGGACTTGGATTTTGGCAATGCCCTACATCCGTCTGAGCATGCTGCAGAAGGTTCACAGCCAAGGCAAGGGAACAACACAGCTTGCCAGCTGGATGCCATGTCGTGCAAATCATCAGCAGGTAGGCTGTGCTAATGTGCTTGCAATGATAGCAGGTCACAAGCCAAGCAGCTTTTCGTTCAGGGCATGTTGCAGTTGAACTGCCCATCAACATGAGGCATTCTGCTGCCGGCAACTATGCGCATCAAGGCCTCCAGTTTGGCCACAGAACCTTTGCCTATCACTCAACATTCATATGCAATTGTCTTCCTTGAATTTTTGTCGCCTGTCATTTGCTAGTTTGAGCATTAATTTTGAGTTCACTTTGACCTTGGACAGGCCTGTACACTGCTCACTGCTTGCAGGAAAGTCTTGTGAGCTTCAAGCATCCAATAGCACAGTGCAGTTGAGTCTCCTTGCTCAAGCACGAGTTGCCGAGGCTGATGCCATGGAAAAGGTATGACTGCTCAATGAAATTCAACAATCGCATCCATTTGCTACCAAGCTTGTTGAGAAGTGGGTTTTGTCATGTGCGTCACCCTGCAGTTGCATATTGTCATTTAGTGCACTGCAATTACTTATTAACCAATGCCAGAGCTATTGCTTACAACATACCCACAACTCAAAGGCTGGCAATTGGGCAATGCATGAATGGCATCTTCGCCAAAGCTGTGTGTTGTAACAGGCAGAGATAGCTGTAAGGTTGATAGCGCAAGCTCAGCATATGGCAAGAAAAGCTAAGCTCCAACCTGTCAGCAAGGTCATGTCACAGGCCTGTGCAAAGCCAGGAAGCATCAGAAGCGACAATAAGTCAGTCCAGCACAAGTCATATGACTGTGAGGAAGCTGCGGCATCAGGTGGTGTCCTTCAGATGCATGCAGGTGCAAACCAGCTGAAATCAGGTGAATTTGGGAATATACTGATTGGCAGAGATTTTGATTGCCTTCCTGACTTACACATAACATGGATCTTAATCAGCCCACACATAACATGGATCTTAATCAGAAAAAACATACCAGCAGTACTGCAGCAGCGCATGTCAAATGGCCTCTTGATGCAACATCAAGTTTGCCATCAAGATCAGAGAGTGGATAGCAGTGGCATGATCTGTAGCTATGAGTGTTTCCTCCCATGGCCTAAATCTTCAAACATGTTCACACACTGTTGTGACGTCATATGACATCAACCCCAGCGTGACTCTTTGACATGACTTCTGCAGTTGCACGGACGCATAGTAAGACCAGGGCTGGAGCAGCAGCAGCAGCAGCAGCAGCAGCAGCAGCAAGCAGCAACTGCTGCCCTCTGGCACACAACAGCAGCACTGTGTTTCCACCCAGCATCCACACCCAGCAGCAGCCCAAGCAGCAGCAGCAAAAGGACAAAGAGTCTGAAGACTGCGCAGTCCCTGCTTTGTTGCATAGCTGTAGTCCAAAGGCTCATTGTGGCCTTGCTGCATCATCCCACTTTTTGCAAGTGGGCTGCAGTATGCCTCAGCACCCCTTGAGCTCTGCCTTGCCAATGTGCATGCCCTTCAGCTGTGAGTCTAGTGCCAGCACTGCGCAGGGTCCCTGCCTCAACTCTGTGTCTATGGCCAAAGCCACTCAGCAAAAGAGGCAACAGCATACATCGGCGCAGCATGTGTCTCAACAGCTGGTATCAGACAGGCCTGGTCCAGCCACAGACCACAGCAATGTATTCCACATGGCAAAGCCTGGGTCCAACCTCCCTCAAGGAGCTGACTCCGAGCATGAGTATGCGTGTTCTGCTGTACCCCAGAGCAGACTGCTCAGCTTGGCTGGCCTGCATTGTGACATGGATCAGTCTGTCCATCCAGGGCTGTGCTGCTTTGCACCTTCCCTGCCTGAGTCAAACGACAGCCAGACCAGCCAATTTGATCAGCACCTTGCCCTCCCAGACAGCATGGGCCCTACTGCCTCTGATGCCTCTTTCAGGTCCTTACCTGACCCCCCTGAATCCCCTACAGACCTTGAGCCAGGAGGCTCCTCTGACATTGAAAGTCAGCAACAGCAGCAGCAGCAGCAGCCAGTGCTTAACTTCCCTGCATGCCTACAGCCACCACTTTGCCCTCTGACAGTTTCACAGCTCTACTGCTGTGGTCATGGAGAGTCAGCAACAGTACTGCGACATCAGCATCAGCTGCACATGATTGACCTGATGCTAGCTAGGGTTACAGCTGCTGAAGAGGCCATGCAACAAGGCAGCACTGAGGACGCTCAGCATGTCCCATATCTCACAGGTGGTTTCAGCACCGCAAAGAAGCCCCTTGCTGGAGTCAGATGTGTTCCTATCGAAGACTGCTTTCCTGCAAGTGTTGCGCCAATCCCACATCCAGAGCAGCTTTTTGTAAGTGCTGGCTTGAGTAATCATGACATGTTGTCTAGCCTTGCCAGCACTGATATTGCAGACTCTTTGTATGATCACCTGGATGACGCCACAGCAAAGGCACACACAGTCAGTGCAGAAGATGACCTGGGATCAATGGGAGATTGTCCGGGGTCAAGTCTGGTGCCAAATGATTGGCTGACTGACGAACGTGAGGATCCTGATTGGCCATGTCTGACTGATGAGTGTGGGGTGCCTGATTTGCCATGTCTGGTGTCACTTGTACATCTGGGCAAACCAGTATGTACATCACTCCCTCTCATGCCTCCATCACTCGGAGACTGTAGTACTCCTCATGCTGCCAGGCGATTTCTGTGACATTTTTATTCAAGCCTGTGCAGTTGCTGTTGTACACTCAGGGAAACATTGGCAGGAACACTCAATAGTGCTCAGGCAAAGCTATGGTTGTCTTGCAAAATTATCTGATCAGTGTAACGTAGATGGTCCTTAGGGCTTAGTAGGAAGGCTTCCTGTCAGTAAGACTTTGGCCGCTTCAGCATTTTGGGATCTGATTCAATCAATGTCAAGCAAATGAACTGGTTCAAAGCAGTCTAAACAGATCTGTTCAGTTTTGCTGTGTTCTGTGGTCCCACTGGCAATGCTTTGCACTTGTCAACTGCCTGCCAATTTTCATCTCCTTTTGCTTACTTTTCCTCAAGCAGCGTTTGGTATCCATGTACACTTTGTTGCTGAGGAAGCTACTTGTACTAACATCTGTACAGACCTGGTTGCTCTATTTCTGGATGCAACAATCAATCTTCAGCAATCTGATGCTAGAGGACTCCATCGATCACAATGAAATCCAGGTGCCTTTGCAAGAAAGTTGTGCAACACAGGACAATGTTGGGGTTAACTCTTGACAGAATATGCATATGAGCGCAAATCAACCATCATGTGTATACTGACAGTGCGTAGAAGTGTACTGTTGGACCTGAAGCCTGTAGAAGCATGCTGCAGTCCGTCTTCAGCGCCAGCTGAAACCATGAATGCTGCTATCCGACACACTGAGCTCGAGCTGCGCGCACACGGACAAGGAGAGAATGCACAATTTGTCAGCCAGCTGCCTGCTGCACTGAGCCAGGTTCTTCTAGCTTAAATTTATGAGCATTATCCGTTTGATGCCACGGGAGAGACATCTAGTCAGCTTCGCTTTAGACAGAGCTCTGCAAGTAGAGGGAAAGTACACCTCGGTGTTGCGAAGTGCTTCTGTATCGACGCAAGTCAGTCTGTTCGCCGTCGATCCCGCCGCATTGTATCATGTCTCGTGAGGAGGCAAGCCCGGAGGAGATGATGAGCGTTGCCAAGAATATGGCCAAAGGCCAAGGCGTGGAAGGTAGGTTGAGCTAGCAACGACAGGGAAATCTGTTGGTTAATGATCTGATGTGCGCAATGCATCGCCTTGTGGAGTGTTGTGCGATTTGTGTCCATAGCGCGAAGGCTGCTTGAACACGAATCGACGACAACTTGTGACCGCTTAAGATCGCCACTCGCCTGTACTCTCTAAGTTCGCCGTTTCCTTGACTACCGATGCGTTTAGGCACGCGGAGCAACTCACAATAGTTGTTTGCTAGCTTTGCTCTGCCATATAAAGAGCAGCAACATAGGCAGAAAAGGCAGCGACTTGGCGCTTGGCTCACTGCAAGGGTCTTTCTAGCATGACTGACATAACGGAAGTGCACTGCTGATGGAACCAATCATGTTACATGCAGATTCAGATGTTGGTGATGATTCGTCCTACAACGACGGCAGTGCGCATGGTGGTTATCGAGACAGCTATGGCCAGCAGACAGGCGATGTCTCAGGTCAACAAGGGGGTTACCATGACACCTCTGGACAGCAAAACAACTATGACAATAGCTATGGCCAGCAGGCCAGCGACGGCGCAAATGCTCCTCAGCAAGGGGGCTATGAAGATCTCTCGAACTCTGCCCAGCAAGGTGGATATGAGGATGTCTCGGACCAGCAGACTGGTTATGAGGATGTATCCGGTCACCAGGGAGGATATGAAGATGTCTCTGAGCAGCAGAACGGCTACAGCAGTGGCACAGGTGCCATGGCCAACACTGATGCCTCAAATCATGGCGGCAATGAATATGGGAACAACCAGAACAGCTCGCAAGCAAGCTCATCAGGGAATTCTGCAAGGCAGGGTATGCAGGCACAAGGGAGGGGGTTTGGCCAGGGCTTCAATGCTGGGTTTGGTCAAGGTCTCAGTGGTGATCCAGATGGCTCACAGCCCCATGAGGGTGTAACAGTTGAAGAGGAAGTTGGACCGGATTCAGCTAGTCGAGACACTGACCTGGTACACATCGTTAGCCCACACCAACCGCATTGTGAGGCAGTATGCACACTGTCAGTCAATCATTGTTTTCAGCAGATTGCCAGCACTATGTTGCACAATCAGCATGCAAGTATGCACATGACTTGGGCCTTGCGTATAGCTGCAGCATCTTCTGCTTTGTCAAGCATGACATGTCAAGACAACACTGTTTGTGGCATCAACTTGTGTTCTCGTCCTGAACATGTGGTGGCCTGATGTGCAGCACACGACTGGTGGAACTCAAGGAGGAGGTTTTGAGACGCACCAGCATCACCGTGACTCTTTCACCACCAAAAGTTATGTGCAGAGCAGCTAATTTGGACCCAGCTGTAGGTCACTCGCTACGCTCACACCATATGAGAGATTCCACTTCATTATCAGCAACACTGAGATGTATGCTGCACAGGCAGTATCTGAAGATGTTGCCCGTGTGTGCTGTGAGTGTGAGTATTCAGCAAGATTGTATTGCTGCAGCTGCTGAGCAGACATGAAATCCATGGCTGCTTGTAACAGCACTGCATTCCTGGCGACCAGTTTTACATTATTTTTAAGGATTACTGCAGAGCAACCACCAGTATTGTGAAATTTGGACATCCCCAGCTTATCTGTGAAGATAGCTGTACGGGCTTGATGTGGGTTTGTGTGCATGCTCACAGACCGGACAACACTGCCTTGTATGCACTGTGGACTTGTAACAGTGAACCTTCCTTGATAGATTGGATCTCAGATACACTTTCCCAAGAATACACTAATTTGCAGAGCTTGGTAAAGTGCCTGGATCATAGGGGTATTGCATCCAATACAGTATGCAGTCAACAGTGAACCTTGTGATGAGAGTGTCAAGTGTCCAGCAGAGTGCTGCGCAATACTGCCAGGTCAGAACCATTTGTTTCAAGACTTTAAAAAGAACTTTTTGGTGTTTGGACTACCAGGTTCTGAGGTGCCTGTGCATCACACAGAGAATCACAGATGCGCATGACAAGTAACATGCACATGTCACCAACAAGCGCAAAAGTTTTTGCACTAGTATTGTTTTGAGGACACCATGTCCACAAGTATATGTGCAGGGCTGCTGCAGTTACCCAGCGACCTACAGCAGCAGATGACCAGGATGCGTGCTTGCCCATTGACAAGATCCTTGTAGACAGTATCCCTGCCACATGGTGCAAAGCATGTTTGATTTGTGTCAGGAAGCATCGGCTGTTTGGTTCCTTTCAAGCACAGCTTTGACTTTTCGGCTTAGGTTGCCGACTGCTGGGGAGCCACAAAAGTAGACTGAAGGTATCCAGGTTGGTATTCCTGCCCATGTTGCATGGCTGTAGTGGTACAGCCCAAGCATGTTGATTAACAAAAGTTCAGTTGCAGGCCCTGCCACTGCTGTCAACACTGCCATGAACATACCTGCACACAGCTGCAATGCAGTTGGCCCAGTTGCCCTTTGTGTGCTTTGAGGCCTTGAACGAATGGTGATGCATGTGAAGCTGAACCATGATTCTGTTGAGAAAACAGAAATTCCAAACTGAAAATGAATTGAAAGCACATAGGAAAGCCTTGGCCTACATGGTGGGCACAGTTCATATTTGGCTGATGGATATGGGAAGTTGACAATAGCTAGTGCCAAGAAGGCACAATGCTCACCTTGTGGGCTTCTGTCAAAAGCATACCAGTGCAACAAGGCTGTGCCACACAAGAGTGTGTCCAGTGCTGGCACCCCAGCAACTCCCTTATAAAGCAGCGGCATCTCCAAAGCGCCGCTGGCAGCATATTGGAGCACAAATGCAGATATCCCAACCATAACCACTGACCATGGGGGGTTGAGGCCGTGATGTGGGGCACATTGCTGCAGCAGCACTTGCCAATTTCAGGTAGGTGTGAGCTGCACTGACAGCAGAGGGCTTGTCACGTACCCTATGATGAACTGTCCTGCCATCAAGTATTGAATGTCCAACACCCAAGATCACAGCTGCCAAGCCAAACAGCAGTGGCACCCACCTACAATTCCATGCGGTGACTTTTCCTCTGTGTTCCAATCAAGGATCCATTTGCATAGTACAGACAGCAGGTACTATGGGTTCCATCTATACCAGCAGGTCTCAAGCTGCAGGTTGCAGATTGGGACGTTCAGCATAGTAGGATTGACATAATGCAGAACTCCGTATTTTGAATGCTGTCCATCACACAACGGTCCAAGCACAGCACCGGAGGCTGCTAAGGCTATTGCTTGTTTTGTGATGGTCTGCTGTTGACTGGGCAGTGCTGCAAGAAAGGCAATATGTGGCGCTCTGATCGCAGCGTGAAAATGCAGCACATGTGTTTCGTCACCTGCAGCCCTTGTGTATTGCCTGATCCGCGTTCCAGGCTGCCTTGACCTGACAACAGTAGATAGTATAGCATGGCATGCACAACAGTGCTCGCTGCCTGTCAGCAAACGCAACCTAATTCGCTCGTGCATGTACTGCGACAGCTGCATCACAAAAGAAGTGTGCGCACATATGGGAGGCAGCGCTCACTGGCCAACATCTGTATGCTACCCTCATGATCGTGCAGATTCAGTCCTCAGTATTCTGACCAGCTGTCTTACCAATGGTAAGTTACCACAGGCGCACTGGGTAGGTTTGGACCTTCCTGTCTAGCTTCGTCACGCCGCTGGAGCCGCATCAATCTGCAGCCTATCGAATCGACAGCCTAGCGCTTCTCTTGAACAAGGTTGGTCTTGAGGAGTAGGCCGGATGATAGAGTAACCAAAGCATCTTGCGATGCCCCCTACAGCCTTGCCTGTAGCGTCCTTAAACAACATCCTCGGAAAGGGAGCAGCAGGGCCAAAGCTACAAGAGTACTATTCGCTAGGTCCAGTTCTTGGCAAGGGGGCCTTCGGCACCGTTTATCAGGCTATCGACAAGAAGTCTGGGGTCCGCTATGCCTGCAAGTCGATCTCGAAGGCCAAGCTTGTGTGCAAAGAAGACATAGAAGATGTACAACGTGTAAGCGAAATAGAAGATCACCAGCATCAATGCTAATGACAAGCATCATCTGTCATGTCCCTTCCATCACCTTCAATAACCAATCAGATGCAAACCGTATTGTTGTGCTTGATGAGTTATGTCATGTCTGCACCAACAGGAAGTGGAAGTTTTGCATCTAGTCAGCGATCATCCTAACATCGCTCTGTTGGTGGGAGCGTTTGAGGACAAGTCACATGTACACCTGGTCCTAGAGATCTGCAACGGTGGAGAGTTGTTTGACAGAATTGTCTCCAAAGGCAACCTGTCAGAACGACAGGCAGCTGAATACTTCAGGACCATGGTGCAGGTGGCAGCACACTGTCACCAGCTAGGTATGTCACCATTTTATTCGACCTGTTGCGTTGCCTGTTTTGGCTGCATGTCTGTATGTTTTGGCTGCATGTAAAGTTGCAATCCCACTGGTGCATACTCATAACGCTGCTGGCAAGCAGTTCACCTCTGCTGCGTCTGCACAGGTGTGATGCACAGAGATATCAAGCCAGAAAACTTCCTGCTGACAGACAAAAGTGAGCAGGCAGTCATCAAGGCGGCTGATTTTGGCCTGTGCACATACTTCCAGCCAGGCCAAAGATTCCGACATATTGTGGGAAGTGCATACTATGTTGCGCCTGAGGTGCTGCAGAAGAACTACTCATATGAGGCTGACATGTGGAGTCTAGGGGTGGTCTTGTATATTCTGCTGTGTGGCCTTCCACCGTTTTGGGGCGACACTGGTGGGTCCAGCTTTCAAGATGCATGAGGCAGCAGCTGTAGCACTTTCTATTGTCAGATACTGCAAAGCGGCATGTGGGCTTCTGTGTTATGTCATGTCTCTGGGACATCTGCCTGCCTGTTGATGTTGCCTGCATGCAGGACCCCTTGACCTGACTTCATTGCGTCGGTGTTTGACAAGCTAGTGGACCTTTGCCATGCTTTGCTATGTAGCACAGCACCTTCTGCACAAACCGGGCCACCTGCTCAGCATGCACTAATGACAAATGAAGTTCTCTGTCATATTGCATACCCATGCGTAACTGGGACTTGTCTGGCCATCAGAGGAGGAGATCTTCAAGATGGTTCTCAAGTCTGACTTAGACTTTAAGACCGCCCCTTGGCCCAGTGTGAGTGAGCAAGCCAAGGACTGTGTGAGGCAGCTGCTGGACCGCAATGTCAGCAAGAGAATCACAGCAGCCCAGGTGCTGCAGCATCCCTGGCTCACACAGCAAGGGCTGCAGTCAGACAAGCCTCTGGACAACGTGGTCATTCAGCGTATGCGCCAGGTCGGTGTCTTCTTCCATTGCATGGTTTTGCCTCACAGCATCAACATCACATCGCGCCTCCTAATTTCATGCTGTCTGACCTAACTTGCATGTGGTGGCTTCTGCTTTGGTGTTGTCATCAGATGCACCTGCGAGTCTGGTGCAGTGGCCTACTGTCCATGTTTAGCTCTGAACTCAGCACACTAGCTATGTCATTGAACATGCGCACAGATCAGAGCAAGTGCATGCCGGCATTGTATCAAGTCTAGCTGCAAGGTCTTGACACCGTGGCAGGCAGCACTGAGCCAAAGATCAAACGCATGCTGGCACTGTATCAAGTCTAGCTGCAAGATCTTGACACCCTGGCAGGCAGCACTAACCCAAAGCTGTATTGAGAGAATGAGTGTGGGTGCAGTTTGCTGGCATGACCAAGCTGAAGAAGGCCGCCTTCCTGGTCATGGCTCGCTGCTTGTCTTCTGAGGAGATCAGCGGGCTTCGCCAGCTCTTCAAGACCATTGACACTGACAGCAGCGGCACTATCACTGTAGATGAGCTTAAGGTCAGTCATCTAGCCCAGATTGCGTCTGCTTGTTGAGCACTGCATATAGCCATGGTCACCAGCTCAAAGCCTGCAAGTGTGCCGGCGCCCTCATGATCTGTCCATTCCCAGTTGAGCTGGCAGTGGGGAGCATGTGGTTTGCAATGAGTCAAATTTTCATGCAATGAGCTCTGTATCAGCTTCGTAATTCAGGAGATTTTATGTCATTTACTGTGTTGAATTTGCATGCATGGTGTGCGCCTCAGCACCGTTTTCCTGTGCTTGCTGAGCACATAACCTGTCAGTCTGTGGAATGCACCTGCAGAGCACATCCAAATCTTGGCAACAGCCACCTTGCAGCAGGATCTGACCCATGATGCTGCGTTGAGTTGAGTAAGTTGAGCTGAGTTGGGTTGAGATGGACAGTAACAGGTTCTCAAAACATTGTGCAGGTTGCCATGAACAAGATGGGCAACAAGCTGAGGGAGGATGAACTGCATGCTTTGATAGCTGATGCTGATGTGGATGGCAATGGTACCATCGACTATGAGGAGTTTGTGGCAGCCACTGTCAACCTGAACAAGCTGGAGAAGGAGGAGCACTGCATGCAGGTATACTCAATCCTGCTGCCGTCTGACTTGCTGCAGGCTGGGCACCAACAAATACGCCCAAAGCATTGCGCAGCCTATCACAACCGTGCTTGAATGCATACTGTATCTGGTGCAATACCTCTATGATCCAGGCATTTTACCAAGATCTGCAAATTAGTGTACCCTTGGGAAGTGTATCTGAGATCCAGTCTATCAAGGAAACACGCCCAGAGTAGCACTATGTTGCACCTAAGAGTGTGAGCAGTGCATGGGGTTTGTTGTGCATGCCCTGAGCATCTATGATTGCAGCAATCACTGATAGATCTACCCAGGTGGTGTCGTTGCAGAGGCCTTCAGCGCTGGATTTGACTGTCGTCCATCCCTCACATAAGCGCTTGCAGGTCTGTGACATTTTCTGAGTCTTATGTGCAGGCCTTCCAGCACTTTGACACTGACCACAGCGGTTACATCACACCAGATGAAGTGGAGAAGGCACTGAAGACGCTGGGTGGTGCATCAAGCGCAGATGCTGCAGACATGGTCAGGCAGTATGACATCAACAATGATGGCCAGATCGACTACAATGAGTTTGTTCAAATGTTGAGGAAGCAGGACAACACCCTGCAGCAGGCCAGCTCATTCTTCAAAGGGCTCAGAGTGCCAGAGGCTGTGCAGTTGCGCTCTTGAGCATCGACCTGACAGCAGCCCGCAGCTCGTCTTTTGCGCTCTTTTCATGTTGCCAAAAGCGCTCAAGAATTGCCCTGTTTCCCTTCTCTCAATACACAAGCTGGTTGAGGCGTCTGTTGGTGAGGCTGGGGTATGATGGTTGTGGTTATGTGTTAGATGGCATGAAGTTGTTGTTTGGCTGTAGCGCTGTTACAGGAAAAGCTTCTTAGCATGAGCAAGCTTGTGTGAGCGATAATCTGTGCTATGTGCATGTTTGAGTAGTACCACGCTTTGATTACACACTATACTTTGGTCACCTGAAACATTTCAGTCACATATTACGCTTTGGTCAGCAGTTGTCAAATTAGCCCGCATGAGTATGCAGTCTGTCCTGAAGTAGTTTTTTCTGCTTGATTAGTGACCTGTAAATATGAGCCTCAGCAAGACTTGACCGTACATCGATTGAAACCGACAGTAATGCTCCAGGTGAACATGAGGACGCAGCTGTTACTGTAAGTTGTGATGCATGTGGAGGTCAGTGCAATAGCAACCCAGAAAGACATCTTGCATGACAGTATCAAGGCAGGAGTGTCATCCCATGTCGTTCACTGCATCTTGGAGTCCAAGTAACAGAGACTTATCAAATATCAGCTTTTCAGAGGCAGCTTTAAGCTATGCCAGCATACAGTCAGCAAATGCGTCAAACAGGCAGCATGCGTTGTCACACAAGTGTAACAACTGCAAGTCTCGACAACACGTATGTAATGACTCAGCATTTTCAGTCATGGGGCCAGCAGAACAAGCCATGATGCTGAATATGACCCAAAACATGCACTGAAGGTGGATCCTTCAAGTCACAGCTGTTCGGCCTTCTGCACAGTCTTTATTGCGACTGCTCACAAAGCAGTAATGCTGCCAGATGCTGCATTGCACATCAGTCTGCCAAGGGACCACTCAATAGCAAGCCTGCACAGAGCCACACCACTTTGTACATCATTACACACCTGTATTGTGAACCTGTGACAGGGCTGCTGTATCAAGTATGGAATGCCTACCAAGCACCAAGTCATGCTGACGGCAATGACAGACTCATGAGCAGAGGTATGCACAACTCCAGTCACACCTTGCCTGAGCTGCTGAAACAGAAGTGCAGAAGCAAGGAGTGTGTTCCAGATCAAGTCGCATTGGCGGAGCTCACCAGTATTGAGGGGTACAGGCGCCATCCTGAGGGCTTGCGGCGAGTGGCCACGAGGAGCATCAGGTACTGCACACAGCACGTGACAGCTGTCAAAAGCACAATGGCATCCAGTTGCAATTTATGCAACCATGCAGCCCAAGACTGCTCATGCCTGTCTTACACTATGCGCAATGTGAACAAATGTGCGTGTGGCCACTTTCAGTCCTGATGCAGGCTGCCAACAAGTAGGAGAGGCCTCAAAGTTTCACACCTGCTGTAGGTGCTGCTGCAGGTTGTGTCGGGACAGATGCTTCTGCTTCCAATACAGCCTGCTGTCTCTCCTGGACTACCTTCGCTTCAGCATCCAGGGCTTTGTCCCACACCCCATTCCAGTACACAGTGCCTGCCCAGTCGTGATCAACTGGCTCATCAGCAGCCCATTTGTGCACAGCTGGTTGCTGGCTGGCTTGCAGGCTAGATAGGAAGGTAGACCAGTTCTGGGGCTCAGCTTTGGGCACCTGCATGGTAGACCAGTGGCGATATGCAGCATTGCTGGTTTGGACAAGTTGCTGCTAGCCGTCCTGGAACAGATGTGAGCTGCTTGCTGCAATGTGTAATGCGTCAGCCGACTGCAGATATCTTTGATGTCTAGTCCTGCTTTGTGATGATTGGCATAGGAGGAGGCGTTGGTCATATGCATGATATCGCTTGACGCTTCTGTGTGGACTGTGCCGCGACAATGCACCAGAGTACCAGCCAAATTGTGAGCTGCTTGCCTGATCAGCTTTGCCAATGTCAGTCTTCTGAGGGGCACCTTTCTGCCATTGCTTGTTGAACAGCATAATGTCACCTGCACCATTCTTGCGTCGCTCTGCTGGTGGCTGTCTGAAATGAAAGCCTTGCTGGTGTTCTATCCGTTTCTGCAAGACCATGGTGCTTGTGACGCAGATAAGGCGAGGAACTCATAGAGCAACGTGACAGGTCTCACCTGCCGAATGCGTGCTTTTCTTGCATGCTGTGCAGGTATAGCAAAGCCTGCCTCGTCCTGTAGATCTGGCTCAATACTTTCTGTCATAGAAGATCATGCGCAATCATCCACGCCATCAAGTTCAACAAGGTAAAGACTTGCTGTTATGTTTGTGGCCGCTGGCGCACATGCAGCGCGTCAAAGAACTTCAATCGTGTTGATTATGCCAAAGCCACGAGAACAGAACATGGCTGGAGCATGATCTCAAAGCTCACGAAGCCACTGGATGAGACACAGCCTGTGCCAACTGTTGCAGAAATTCACAGCGCAAGGCAAGCACAGCCTGTACACCACTTGCTGACAGCAAGGAGGACAAGGCCAGAATTAGGGCGCGTGTCACCACTCATCTGCAAGAAGGGCCAACGATCGTGCAAGATTAATGCATCAAGGTCTGACAGGACGTTTTCCCAAGTGCAGGATGCATTGCTATTGTGATGTTGCTTGACAAGGTGAACGTATACGGACCGCGCCAAATTTGCATGTTGTGCATACGCGTGCGTCCCAGAGCACAACATGCAAATTTGGCGCGAAAGTCGAAATCCAAGGACATATGTACGCATAAGCTCAAAAGCCTTTCTGTTTGCTCATTGCTGCACATTGGCGTTACAAGGGATGCAAGGCATCTTTGTATCAATTTGAGGTACTGCAGTGCTGTCACATACAAAGCGGAAGTCAATAAACTCGTACACAGGAGATCTAAGACAGACGCTTGCAACTCATTGGGAAACACCAACAAGTGTTTGACAGACAAGTTCCTGCATGTTTGTACAGATGGATGTAAGCAGAGTGCAAATGCAACCAAAACCTAAGCTAGTGAAGTTGGTAATTGATTGAAGCTTGAGTTGCCTAATATTCGATGCACCTTGGACGTCGTCAAGACTTGACAACATGTATAATTGTAAGACAATTGACCGCCACAGCCATGGTGATGACGCCCTGTCTTCAGGTCAGCAATGGGGGCTACACTGGTCCAAAATAACTAAGATTGAGTTTCTTCACAAGCTGATTGTAACCTCTGAATGATTGCACAAAATCCTGTGCACCAAGAAGCATAGCAGGACTGTCTGTCTAGACCTTGGGGCCAGGCTGAACCCCAGGCATTTCCCCTGGGACCTCTGTGGGCGTGGGAGGTGCTTGAGGGCTATCAGGCCCGTCAACAACATCCCCAGGGGCCTCTTTGCCCCCTTCACTGCCGTCCGAGCTACCCCCAGGGGTGTGCTCTGGTTCAAGCTTGGGCTTGTCAAAGCCATCTCTGTACTTGTCAATGTTGCGTGACTCTACTGTGGTGTAGGGCCTGGCACCAAGGATTTCATTCAGGTCATCAACATTCACCACCTGTACAACCACAATCAGCTGTTAGCGCAGGAAACAGTATGCAGCAGCTTTGTAGCTTATTGTACCACTCAACTGACCTACAACACAAGGAACACTGGGGCTCTGAGCTACTCCAACAGACGCAGCTCAGATATCAAGGCATGCATGCATCTCTGCAGGCAGTTGCACATGCACAAACTCCCCTTGTAAACCAGCTACAGGTACACCTTGTCACAGCCTCACCACTGCTGCTTTGTAAGCAACAACATAGCAGCACCAGCAAAGAAGCAACAGCAACAGCAGCAGCACCACATAGTGAGCTTGCATTGTCAAGTGAAAGCTCACATCTTTGCGCAACAGAGTCTCTGCCAAGGCTGTGACCAGAGTCTTCTTGTCTTCCAGGAGGGCGATGGTCCTCTCATAGGCCAGCTGCACCATCTTGCGCACTTCATCATCAATGACGCGTGCTGTCTCATTGCTGTAGGGCTTGTTGAAAGCGCCCTCCTCGTTGGGATAGGAGACAAGGCCAACTTTCTCGTTCATGCCATATATGGCAACCTGACTGTAAGCCATCTTTGTGATCCTTTCCAAGTCATTTTGAGCACCTGGAACACAGCTTGCACGCCTTCAGCATATTTACATCAACCAGGCGAAGGATTGCCAAACACACAAGGTTGTCTTGACAATTATGGTGTAGTTGCCGACTTGCTGGAACATGACACTGGCATAGACATAATACAAGCACTCTCCAATGTGCCAAATGTCGGCAACGGAGATGACCCAAGATCACATGCAAATGACCAAAATCATGTTGCAAATAGTAAACTTGATGCCATAAGTCTCAGTCTCTGGGGGTTCAACACCTTCAGAACGTCTTGAATCACCACTTTGTGAACAGCAACACTCAAGTGCATGAGAGCAGGGCATAGCAGCAGAGACACAAAGATGGGAGCAGCTTCCTTGTTGTCACCTGTAGAGATCTTGCCCAGCATGACCTGCTCAGCAGCACGCCCACCCAGGGCCATGCACATCATGTCAGTCATCTGAGGCACAGTCATCAGCAGGTTTTCGCTGGGCAGGTACTGAGCAAAGCCCAGAGCTGCGCTGCCACGAGGGACAATGCTGACCTTGAGCAGAGGCTCAGCATGCTCAAGGAACCAAGCTGCCACTGCATGGCCTGCCTCGTGATACGCCACAGTCTTGCGCTCTTCCTTGCTGATCACCTGAGCCAGCAGCAGACGTGACTGTCAATGCGTGGTCAGCAGATTAAGTGCTGCTCATTGAGAGCATTTACAGGGTGCATGATCAGAAGGTGACCACCAAGACATGCAAGCAAGCAGGAGAGATGCAAGGCTGATGTGACATGTCTTACTGGCAAGTTTGTACATGGGTGCCATCCGGATGATGCAAAGTTGCTGAGTGCAAGAGCGGCATACACACTGCCAGGCATCACGCTGACAAAGCAAATGTTGACTTGCACACCTTGTTCTTCTTCTCCAGCCCACCAATGACTCTGTCAACAGCCGACTCAAAGTCCACCATGCCCACAGCGTCCTTGGCACCTCGGGCAGCGATCAGAGCCGCCTCATTGGCCACGTTGGCAATGTCAGCACCAGCAAAGCCAGGTGTGAGGGCAGCTAGGCGCTCTGAGTAGTGCGTCATGGGCTTGTCCAGCTTCAGCTTGGCCAGGTGTATCCTGAAGATGTGCTCGCGCCCTGTGATGTCAGGCCGGTCAATGCTGATCTGCCTGTCAAACCTGCAGTACATACCCCATGTCAGTGTTTTGCTGTGCAGTATGACCAAACAACACAATCCAGGCACTGCAAGTTTGATGTGAAATGAGACTCAACAACAGCGGCAACCCATGCTTCACATCCAGATAGAAAGTCCTGCTTGAGAGAATAAGCAGCTCCTTGGGAGCAATATGCAATTTGAAGTTCCAAGCTGAGAATGATAGCAGAGAGTAGGGCACACCAAGTGATGGGTCACTTCATACCTGCCAGGACGCAGAAGAGCTTTATCCAGAATGTCTGGTCTGTTGGTGCCAGCCAGCACCACCACTCCTGCTGTTGTCTGGAAGCCGTCCATCTCCACCAGCAGCTGGTTCAGGGTGTTCTCACGCTCATCGTTGCCGCCAGCAAAGCCGCCACGACCACGCGCACGCCCAATAGCATCAATCTCATCTGCAGAGGACCACACCCACATCAGAGAAAGCACCAGTACCCAAACTTTGGCAGCTTCACAGTGTCATGCCACATGGGAACATGCTGAGGTTATACAAGCTGGAGCAAGCGTGTGGCTTTGCATTGCATGTACTGCAGCTCTGTCTAGCACCACTATATATGTTACTCAAAGCAGTGCCACACAATGCGTTGCCGCATGAAGAATACATCATTTTTGGTATGCTGCTCAGCAAGCACATAGGCAGGCAAGCTGGCAAGCAAGCAATGCAGGAGCATGGCAGATCTGAAGCTCACCAATGAAGATGATGGAAGGACTCTGCGCGCGTGCTTGGGCAAAGAGGTCCCTAACTCTGGCAGGTCCCACACCCACAAACATCTCCATGAAGTCTGAACCACTGATACTCAGGAAGGGCACAGCTGCCTCTCCAGCAGTTGCCTTTGCCAGCAGGGTCTTGCCTGTCCCTGGGGGGCCCACCAGAAGGGCTCCCTTGGGGATCTTGGCTCCTAGCTCCTTGTACTTGCCTGGGGTCTTCAGGAAGTTGACAAACTCCATGACCTCTTGTTTGGCTTCGTCACAACCAGCAACATCCTGTAGCAAACCATTGGTAATGAGCACAGGCTGATGGAAAGTACAGAGTGAGTGCACAGGTGTGAGAAAGAGCAATGCAGCACTGAGAGGGAGTGTGAATCTTGACCATGTTGTTGCAGGAACAGTAGCAAATTCATGCACATTCAAGCACAAGATCCACTGACAATCTAATGCCTGACCCTGTTATGTGTCTGCTATATGCGTGACTGACCTTGAACATGATCTTGTCCTTGGCGTTCTTGTCAACTGTGCCGACTTGCGCTTTGCCAACATTGAAGATGCCTCTACCGCCCCCCAAGCCCCCCCCCCCCCGCCCCCCACCGCCCATCTGACGCCGTGTGAACCACACATAGCCTCCAATGAGCAGCAGAGTGGGCAGCAGCCGCAACAGCTCTTGCGACCAGCTCAACTCATTGGTGTATGTGATGGGGACACACTCATTTGGGTCAAAACCAAGTGCCTCTTGAGCCTCCTCCATCTTGCGGTCAAATGAGTCAATGCTGCCAATGTTGAAGCTGTATTTGTGCTGGCTCTGGGGGCCGCGGGATGGGACAGATGTGGATGCTGCTGGCTGCATGTCACCATCTGGTGACAGACCACCTGTTGATCGTGGGACAGCCCCAACTCGTACAAACACCTGAAGCAATGAAAAGAGGTCAGCATCGCCAGCGCTGCTTACACAACATCACATTTGCCCCTGCATAGTGGTGTTATGTGTTGTGCACACCAGTGAACAAGGTACATAGTGCAAGCAAAGCTGATGTTCACAGCAACAATGCCATCAGCAATGACAACAAGGAACCACAAGTTCCCCAGCAATTGACAGCAAGTCAGGAGTCAGGAATTGACATACAAAGCAGATATGGCAGTAGTCCCAGCTCATGAGCCCACAACAAAGTCTCAGGTGACATACCTTTGCTGTGGTTTTGTTTGCAACTTCTATCCTGTCGACAACGTCCTTAGCTAGAAGTTGTGTCTTGAAATGCTGGAAGCTGATCTCCTGGGTGTCTGGCCGTGTAAGGTTGCGCATTGTCAATGCTAGAAAGGCAATGCCAACTCCAAGCGCGATGTTGCCTGACGATTTGGTCAATTGATCAGCAATATTCTTGAACTCAGGAGCCTCCTCTGGACCTTTCTTTTCAGCTTTCCCTGTTCAAGAGCAACAGTTGACTATTTGGCAAACACTCGGCTTGGATACGTGGTTGTGTCGATGGATTATGTGTGGACGGATATTCCAAGCTAAAAGCAACCATGCAATTTACCTTTTCCAGTGCTGCTTTCTGCCCTTCGCTGCTTACCCTTGGGGTAAAATTTCTCAAAGCCTATACACAAAGTAAAAGCTTGCAACGACAATTACGGACCACAGTCCAGTCTGAGCTGAGCAGCAAAGCACCATGAGAGAACATGTCAGGTGGCCAATGTTCTACAATTACCTTTGCGTGGAGGTTCGCTGCTGAAATAGCGCCGTATTGTCCTCTGCAGAGCTGCATTTGCCTGAATGCAAGACACACAAGCTTGAGGACTGTGATACATGACTGTGCAGCACTCGGGACCAATGGCGGAAATTTTGAAACAGGTGTTCAGACCAGCAGCACCAGCTCTAGCCAGGAGTGATCTGTAACACACCTGCTGACTGGGTCCCACACCAGCTGAATTCCACAGGCTTGCATTGCGACGCGCTACAGTAGAATACAGCCGGGACAGACCTCCGACTGAGCTGCCAGGCTGTGTGCTGACAGTACGTTGGGCAAGCTGTACAAGGCTACTTGCAGTCGAGGGTCCAGCGAGAGCGCTAGACACAAGTCGTTCTGCCAGAAGTGAGTCTACCGCTGGTTGGAACGTAGTCTGCAGAAGGGTCCTGCCCTCCTTGCAGCGAGCCGCAGCCCGCATTGCGAGCACTCTGGAGCTAGAGGTCGTCCACAACAGGATTTTCAGCTATCAGTGCTGGCTGTGCTGGCCTGTTGAGGCTGCGGCTCAAAAGGCTTGTGTTCGCTTTCACCTATGTGAATTGACCACAGCTCGGCAACTGTAAAAGAGCTTGCACAACTCAGTCTTGAGCGAAACAAGCTTCGTGAATCTGCTTGTTGACTTGCTTGCGTGTCTGTCCTAGATGTGACCTAATTACTAATGACTGCAGACAGAGCTAGTGTTCTGCTTCAGAACCTCTGAAGCCTGCTGCTGGCTGCTTCCTGGTCAAAGTACGCAAGCAATCAGCAGGCGTAGAACGTCTCTTGACTACTCTCTGAAGAGACAATGCAACATTAGACAGACTGAATGCGTAAACTGCTGGTTCGCAATGGCCTGCAAGGTCGATCGCAGAACATGTGGCCCGAAAACACGCATCTAAGAACTATAGCTAGCAGATATCTTGGTGCTCAGGCAGCAGACATGCTTTCCAACGCTGCTTTAGATCTGTCATGAGCATTGGTAACCCCCGCAGCAGGAGTGTGGAACAAGCATACCGGTGTCACTGCCGCCATTCCCGCAGAGAGGAAGTCAGTCTTCCCACTGTCAATTTGAGGGCTCTGACTCTATGTACAGTAGCAGTCAGCACCGACCCTTTTGCACATCCGGAAGCAATCATCATTGCTTGACGTCGTCGAGCAGCTTGGGTTCAGATCCAGCCGGAGAGCAGGCTCGAACGTCATTTTGAGATGTGTCCTGCTGTCATTCTAGCCATTGATCAATGCAACAAAACTGGTGCTACATCGCCACCACTCACCATGAGGACAGGCAGGCTCTTGTAATGTCGCTAAGGTGGCGTGACAAGGATCAAGCTAAGTACTAGCTCACAGTCAGCAACTTGTCACCTACAGCACACACTTTTTACTGGTCGGTCATCCATTGCAAGAGCACTCCATGTTTTACACTCCATCAGACCCTGTGTTCATGTGGAAGCACACTAAGAACAGGCAAGCGATTCCTTATGGTCCCGTCATGCTCAGTATCCTGCAGAATCTCTACATCTTCCGGTATGACCCACTCTGGTGGTGGCGTCGTGCTGCTGTCTGTTGCTGGAGGCAGCAGTGACAGCTGCATGGAAGAGCCTCCATTCAGTTCACCAGCTCTTGACCTTTGGTAATGCCAGATGCTGCTGGAGCTGCTTTCATTGAAACTACCGTTGACGCTGTTACTCGAGCTACTGTTCATACTAGCTGTTGCTGACGAGTCGGTATTGGCCCCAGGAACTAAACCTGTCCCAAGCCTGCCTGAACCAAATCCTCGACCTGACGTCAATCTGGCAAAAGCGGTAGACAATGATCTGCCAAACCTGCTGGCGCCTGACTGGAATGACCTGACAGCCACCTGGCTGAAGCGCTTTGTCTTGTGTGCTCCTGTCACCAAGACCAGCAGGACCATGGCTATGACGTACAATATGTTCAACAGCAGAAGTAAAATACCAACAGCATCCAAGCCTCTTACATTGGCCACATTGGCGGTGTCCATGAAGTAGAGGCAGCCTATAGCTGTGACACCCACAGTGAACAGTCCCAGCACCTGCAGGTTTGCAGCATCATAGTGTCCTGCAGAGACGATTCTTACTGACAGAGACGATATTGCCAATGCAGTGGTGCTGGAGTTACTTCAGAAAGCAGACATTACCAAATTGAAACACACAAGCTTGAACTGACAGGAGGCGCAGCAAATTCAAGCTGCACTGTGAGGTTCAGGGAAGCTTCTGACGCTGAGCGTTGAGATACATATTTGCATGATCCATATGGGAGTCATTGCAATTTTTGCAAAGGAAGGCAAGGCATACAGAGCTGCAGTGATAGCGCAAATTCAAGTTTACCTGCATGCGCTGCAGTAGGGGGTCTGGGAAGGGCCGGAAGTGCGCCAAGGCAGTGATTCCAATCATCAATATCATCAGCATGATTGTCAGCTGGAAGTATGTGTTTAGCGCAGTTGCAAAGACCTGAGCTGCGGTCAAAAGTAAGGTGAAGTAGAGCACCACGCTGTTCCAGAAGCACAGCTCGGGCCTGTAAAGAAGCATCACGTCAGCGCCTGAACCAGCCAACTTGATAGTCACTGCACAGAACTCGGTGGCTGGCCAAGCCAGCGCATAGCAGCGTTTCAATGTCTTGTGTTCATGGCAGCTGCGGGATGGTTGCTATGACGTGGGCTATCCCTCTAGACTGAATATTGGGCATGCACCGTGATGGGCACATGTATGCTCACTTACGCAGGCAGCAAAGTATTGCACACTGTGAAGACGTCCTGTGCCTCAGTGTCTGGTCACTGACTGGCTCAAGGACTGACACTGCTCAACAGAGCACTTACAATGCTTGTGTACCAATGCCAACAAGATTGGCACAGTGCTCCGGGTACGCAATGCATGTTAACTCAGATCAGAATGACAGAGGTGTGACATGTAGCTTGTTGGTCATATGGCATCATTGGCATCCCATCAGGCTTTGCAAGTGCGCAACCTTGGAGTGTGTGCATCCCACATTCCACAGGAATTGTGCTGCTTTCTGTTGATGCTAGATTCACCTGTAACAGCGATAGATGTAGCCAAACTGGAGCTGGATGCGACGGATGCCCAGCTCCTTACGGTGGAGGAAGAGGAGGAACGCCGGCATGCTGGGGATGACCACCCAGGTCAGGAGCATCATGGGGGTCCCCAGCCAGATCACTAAATTCCTGTGCATCCCCACATAACACTTCTGCCCCATGTCTGGTATCCAGTACCCATGGCGCCAATTTTCCTGTCAGCAACACATAAGTGGACTTTGAAATGTCAGCATAGAGTTTGCAGGAAAGATCAATAAAGGGTGGGTTTGCCAAATGCTGCATCACCCTCCATCAACAATACACCACAATACTCATGCCGTCACTTCATGTGTTGCCACACTTCCTCACACAAAGCTAGGAGATGCAAGTGACATGCTTGCCACGCTGAAAAACCAGGGGCCATTTCAGCACTCAACCACCAAACCTGACACGTGGACATGGCTCACTGCCTTTGGCACAGAATGTGATGAGCACCTGTGCATTGTGATAGCCAGCGTCAGCAGCCGGGTCGATGGGAAAGCAGGCAAAAAGCTCCAGGGTACTTGTCAGCAGACTCGGGAAATAATAGAAGGTGACTTCAAGAAAGGTGATCAGCAAGCGGCGGCGCAGCTCTGCTGTGGGGTCTTGCTGATGGGATGCGGCAGCTGGGTTGGTGGCAGCAGTTGCTGCTGCGCGTTTCTGTGCTCTCCACCACCTGTGAACCTCATTGTCTCAAGACATTGACTGTGGACAGGTCACTTGATCTAACCTTATAAGAACTCGTGCAAAATTGTTTGGTGGTAGATAGCCCCTAGGGCCTGTCCTGATTTCACCAGTGCACGCCAGCTGCACACAGAGGCAGCTTGTATATGACATGAGCACAGTCGGCTTTCTTGCGTGGCGGGATGGACTGCTCTATCTGCTCTGATTGCCTCCTGGGAGGTAGCAGGATGTTGTGTTGCAGCCAGTTGTACAGCACAAGCAGTGCGGCCAGGGGGAATGATGACTGCATCATGTTCAGGCTGCATATAACTCCTGCATGGTAAGATGCATGGCAAGCAGCTGTCAAGCAGTCTATGCTTCAACCACAAAGCCCCTTTGGTCCAACACACCTTCAATCCATAAACAGAACAGACACAGATGCAAACTATCATTGCAGCTGTGGCAGGCCTGACATAAGCTGACACAATTCATGCAGGCCACAAGCATGCATGACCTGCCACCATAGCCTTGCATGACTCAGCACTGATACATGACTGCAACTCATCATTGCGTTGTCTCACCACAGCAGCTGCAGGGCAGAGACGAGGATGAGCATGATGAGAGGGAAGGACAGGTGTATGAAGAGGCCCTGCTGGGCATGGCTGACAGGCCCTGATAGTAGGCAATCCAGGGACAGGATCCCACTGGTCACACTGGTGAAGGCAAAGCTGGCTGCACTGAAGATGACTGACACACTCTTGGGGGTGGAGAGGTTCAGGTTCCCAAGCAGGCTGCTGTACTGCAGCCATATGTTGAATGCCTGCAGCCAAACCAAGCAGAGGTTGGATGATGCATCCAAAGCTATCACTGCTGATGTGATTGAGTTTCAGTGGCAGGCTATGAGGGGGTTTGTGCAGTGAGAAGCTGGTAGAAAGTTTATGCTATATTGAGGGCATGCCCCAGGTGCGTGTTGCCTGGCTGTTTCTTTGAGAAGAGAATCTTAGACATTGGCTTATCAGACAGCAACAGCATCAGGCCATGCAAGTCATTGATGTCCACCTCAGGCTGAATTGCACAGGCTGGGGATTGCAAGCGTCACACAGTCACTCTGACAGAGAAGTTAGCCTGTTGCCACATGCATGCAGCCAATCTGCAGCAACTGCCTATGCATGAATTGATCATGCTCAGCATAGCCTTGATCAGGTGGACAAACCCGAATGAGCTGTGACGTTCTGCCTGGGTCGGTACTGCCAGCAGCTGCCTCCTCATTCTCTTCCAGAGTCACATGCACAGTGTAACTCAGCCACGCCAACACCAACAGCGTGCTGATGATGTAGGCCAGCAGGATGACAGCATTGCTCTTGCACTCTTGGCACTGCAAGGGGCCTGCTCTGCCATACCGCTTGTTGTCAGTCTTGACACACAGGGAACAAAGTGGGCCATAGTAGCCGTCAGAGCAGAGCTGGCGTAGGTAGGATGCTGGGTCTGAGCTGTTCAATGGTAGCGTCAAGTCACAGCCTGCTTCCTCTGGCGATGATATCTGCATGCAGATGGAAGAGGCGGTCAGATCAAATGCCATATGATCTATATGGCCCAATGAGCGGTTCTCTTGAGCTGACTGGATCTGACTAGATGTCACAGTGTCTGTTCTGAACCCAACGTGACCTGACCTAACCTGATTTGACTTGAGTTGAATTGAGTTGAGTTGATTTGAATGAAACTGATTTGAATTGATTTGGTTTGATTTGATTTGATTTGATTTGATTTGATTTGATTTGATTTGATTTGATTTGATTTGATTTGATTTGATTTGATTTGATTTGATTTGATTTGATTTGATTTGATTT
>JAABUK010000610.1_pt1 | contig 73632 bp, 64 predicted proteins | sample 5559141 | NCBI WGS metagenome assembly JAABUK01 (sample SAMN10711869, study PRJNA513367) | rock metagenome | isolation source: Antarctica rocks | place: Antarctica: Victoria Land, Pudding Butte nord | collected 2016-01-03
CGGATTCACCGTCGATTTCCAGAGTGATCGTCTTCCTCGCCATGGTGAGCCTCCGTGTGGTCGTCTCGATGGGTTACCCCAATTTGCCAAGTCGAGCGACTCACCACCAGAGGAACTGGTTACACCCGGCCGCGCCGGGCTGGCGGAGGAACGGCAAGGCCTCGCGCGACTCGACCCCGCCGAAGAACGCCTTGAGCATCGCGGCCTCCTCGGGCGTGCCGGGCGTGAAGGCCGGGTGCGCCAGCCGGTCGGCGATCCGGTCCAGGAGCGCCCGGCTCGCCGTGCGGTCGCCGAGCTTGTCGACGAGGACCGTCACCGTCGTCCCTTCGGGCTGGACCAGGACCGCGACCTCCACCGGCCGACCGTCGCGGGTCTTCCCCCGGAAGTGGCAGGCGCGGAGGGTCATCAGCTCGTGGAAGGTCTGCCCCTTGTTCGTCCACTCGACCCAGAAGGCCGGGCCGTCGGGCGGGAGTCGGGCCTCCCCCTCCCCGGGCGTCGAGCCGTCGGGCTTCCTCTTGAGGGGGGCGGCGAGGAACTCGCTGTCCCGGGCGAAGTCGGCCGACGCCAGCTCGGCCCTCATCGCCACCAGGGCGGCGACCGCCACCCGATGCGCGGGCTCGGGGTAGTTCCGGGCGACCGTCGCCATCGACGCCATCGTCTCCCGGTCGAGCTTCCGGACGCCCAGCCCGCACCCGGGCATCAGGCCGAGGGCGACCACCGCGACCGCGACCGGACACCATCGGATCATCGAGCGAGCCTCCGCGCTGATCGGCCGCGATGCGGGCCGGCGCGGGACGTTATCCGGTCCCGGAGGTCGGGTCAAGGCCGGCCGCGGGCGTCCTTCTCGTCCGATGCCCGGGAGGGGTTGCGACCGGCCCCGGCCCGCTCCCCGGGCGAACCCTCCTCGATCCCCGACGACCGGGGCGCGGGCCGGGTGGCGAACCCGATCAGCAGGGCGACGCCTATCAGCAGCGACACGACGTTCAGGCGGACCGACCGCTTGTGGAGCCGGTCGAAGCGGTCGGCCGAGCCCGGCCCCTCGTCCCGGGCGGCGTTGATGGCGGGGGTCAGGGTGTTCCCGCAATACAACATGATGCCGAGGTTCACCAGGATCAGCCCGGACTGCACGGCGACCATCGGCCCCCGAAGCTCGGGGACGGCCAGCGGCCCGCAGAACAGGGCCGGCAGGGCGATCGCGGTTGAGATCACCCCCCAGGTGTAATAGCGGGGGAACAGGGCCCGGACGAACTTCGCACCCAACTCGGCCCCCAGGACCCGGAAGATGATCGGGGCGACGCCGAAGGAGAAGAACAGGATGCTCCCGACCCAGGAGGTCAGCGCGAGCACATAGATGCTGTCGAAGACCGCCAGGAGCAGGCGAGCGTTCACGGTTCGAGCCTCGATGGTCGGGGGCCGATCGATCGGGTCAGGAGGAGGGACGGACGACCGGCCTCGGCGGCGCCTGGCCGGCCCCGAGCCCGCCGTCGACGCCCCAGACCTGGCCGGTGATCCAGCCCGCATCGGGGCCGAGGAGGAAGGCGATCGCCGAGGCCACGTCGTCGGGCCGTCCCAGCCGGCCGAGCGGGTGCATCGCCTCGCTGAACGACCGCGACGCCTCGGTCCGGAGCAGAGGTGCCGACAGGGGCGTCTCGGTGAGCGCGGGGGCGACGGCGTTGAAGCGGATGTTCTGGCGAGCATACGTGATCGCCGCCGACCGGACGAGGCCCTCAACCCCCCCCTTGGCCGCCCCGATCGTCTCGTGGTTGTTCAGCCCCTGGCGGACGGCCACGGTGCTGACCAGGACGATCGACCCGCCCCCCTGCCCTCTCATCGGCCCCAGCGCGGCCCGGGCGGCGAGGAACGCGGTGGTCAGGTTGACGTGGATCGTCTCGGCGAACTCCTCGGGGGTCGTCAGGTGGAGCGGCTTGAGCCGGATCGAGCCGACGCAGTGCGCCAGCCCGTCGAGCCGGCCGAACCGGTCGACCGCCGCGGCCACGGCCCGGTCCAGGTCGTCGGGCCTCCCCGAGTCGCCGGCCACGGCCAGGGCCGATTCGCCCAGCCCGGCCGCCAGCCCCTCGACCGCCTCGGCCCGGCGGCCGAACAGGACGACCGAGCCGCCGGCCGCGACCAGCCGGCGGGCCAGCGCCGAGCCGATCCCGCCCGCACCCCCCGTGATCAGGACACACTGTCCGGCCATGATTGGCGATCGCCCCGGTGTTGATGATCCCGCCCGTACCGGCCTCGTTGTACGCCGGGGGGCGCGGCGGTCAAGGGACCCGGATCTGGTCGAGGATCCGGCCGATCAGCTCGTCGGAGTCGACCCCCTCGGCGTCGGCCTCATAGCTGGCCAGGACCCGGTGGCGGAGGACGTCGCGGGCGAGCACCTTGACGTCGTGGGGGGTCACGAAGTCGCGGCCCGAGAGCAGGGCGTGGGCCCGGGCCGAGGCGACCAGCGCCAGGCTGGCCCGGGGGCTGGCCCCCAGCTCGATGAGGGGGGCGATGTCGAGGCCATAACCGGCCGGGTCGCGGGTGGCCCGGACGAGGTCGACGGCGTATTCCTTGATCGCCGGCGCCACCCGGACCGCCGCGGCCTCGGCCCGGAGCGCCCGGACGTCGGCCGGGCCGAGCATCGGCCGATGGTCGGGCCCGGCGACGCCCGCCGCGCCGGCGTCGGCCAGGTCGAGCATCGCCAGCTCGGATGTGCGATCGGGATAGTCGACGTGGAGCTTCATCAGGAACCGGTCGAGCTGGGCCTCGGGGAGCGGATACGTCCCCTCGTGCTCGACGGGGTTCTGGGTGGCCAGGACCCAGAACGGGTCGGGCAGGATCACGGTCCGATCGCCGACGGTGACCTGGCCCTCCTGCATGGCCTCCAGCAGGGCGCTCTGCACCTTGGCCGGGGCCCGGTTGATCTCGTCGGCCAGGACGACCGACGCCACGATCGGACCGGTCCGGACGTCGAAGGTGCCGGTCGCCGGGCGATAGATCTGGGTCCCGGTCAGGTCGGCCGGGAGCAGGTCGGGTGTGAACTGGATCCGGCTGAACGGGAGGTCGAGGGCCCGGGCCAGCGCGCGGACCGATCGGGTCTTCGCCAGGCCGGGCACGCCCTCGATCAGGACGTGACCGCCGGCGAGCAGGGCGATGACGAGGCGTTCCAGGAGCGGACGCTGGCCGACGATCTCGCGTTCGAGCAGGCCGATCAGCCCGGCCAGGATCCGACCGGAAGGATGGGGGTCCGATGGCGATTCAGTTTCGGGCATGATCCGGGGGTCGGAGGCGTGGTGGGGGGGGCACGCCCCGGGGGTCGGCCGGATCCGGTCTATCGGCGGGCCGGGAGCAAGAGATCCCGACCGATCGGCCCGGGTTGACCGGGCCTTGCCTCAGGATTTCGTGGCCCGACGACGGTCCATCATCTTGCGGAGGATGTCGTTGGCCTTGTCGCTGGAGTCCTGCTGGGGGCCTCCCTTGCCGGCGGCCGGAGCGGCCTCGGTCTTCTTCTTCTTGACGTAGAAGGGGTTGGACTCGTCCATCATCTCCTCGGGGGCCTCGGCCTCCTCGGCCCGGGAAAGGTCCTCGATCCCGTCGTCCTCCACCTCCTCGGCGTACGGGGCGATCTCCTCCTCGGCGACGGTCTCCTCCGGCTCGGGGGCCGGGGCCGGGGCCTTGGCCGCCGGTGCCTTGGCCGCCGGCGCCTTGGGCTCCGGGGGCCTGGTCACGGTCGCCCTGGGATCCGGGGGCTTGATCGCCGATCGCTCCTTGGAGCCCTCCTGGTAGGTCTCGATGGTGATCGTATCGCCCCCGTAGACGCCCGAGGGACGATCCGGAGGCTCGTGCGCCGCGTCAGAGACGAGCCACGAGTCGATCTCGTCATGGTCGACGTCGTCGAGCGATCGCGGCTTCTTCATCGGGCCGTTCGGGGCCGAGGCGGCCACGGGGGCCCCCTCGATCGACACGGCGAAGGTCAGGGGGCCCACCTTGACCAGGTCGCCGTTCCGCAACTTCATGGGCTGATTCGCGACCAGCGGCTTGCCGTTGACGTCGGTGCCGTTGCGGCTGCCGAGGTCGCGGATCGTCACCGAATCGACGCCGACTTCGAACTCGGCATGCTCGCGGCTGACGAGTTCATGGCTGGGCTTGAGGTGGCAACCTTCGCCACGACCGATCTTGAATCTCGGGCCCGCCAGGGGGATCGTCTTCCCTTCCGGCTTGCCCTGGACGACGACCAGCTGGACTTTCATGGGCAGAGTCCCGACCTTTGGGGTCTACGGCCAGTGGATTTGAGGGACCACATCGAACGGCGGGGATCGCCGTCGAACCGCGAATGACGAATTGATCGAGGCCGGCAGGAGAAATGATGCTCGTCGAGGGTCCCGGGCGTAACGATGACCGGCCCAAGGTTCGGGGTTAACTCCAATAATAATCTGGAATGGTCGTCGCGAAAAGGACGGATTCGGGCGGGAATGAAATTTCGCCGAAAGCCGACCTCCCTGGCCCGAGGATCACCGGCGTCGGGTCCATCGATCCCGCGAATAGACGTCGTGACGGAGCAGCTCCGCACGGCCTCGCTCGTCGGGCCGGAACGAGTCGCCCCGGGCGTCGAGGCCCAGGGCCCCCGGCAGGACGGACCGGAGGAGGTCGCCCCATCTCGACGCGTCAGCCGTCGGGTTCGGGTCGAGGTCCGCGAGGCCGGGGAGTTCGGGGGTGGTCGGGGAACGGGCCAGCAGGAGCGAGCCGTGCTGGAGGACCGCGCCGGATCGGCGCCGCTGGGCGCCGCCGACGACCTTCACGCCCCCGACGACGACGTCTCCCGGGTCGCGGTCCAGGAAGCAGAGGAACGGACGAGGGCCCGACCCGACCGGCCCGGCCGGCTCGCCCCGGCGGGAGGCCGGCACGCCGAGGTCGCGGAGCCGGGCGGCGATCGCCTCGTGGATCGCCCGGTAGAGCGCCGAGGCGGGGCGGGCGGCCGGGTGATCGGCCGGGACGACGACCGCATAGGTCACCTCGCGATCGTGCCAGAGGGCCCCGCCGCCGGTGGGGCGGCGGACCATCGCCACCGCCCGCCATCGGGGGTCGGATTCGGCCTCGGCGGCCCGCTGAAAGTAGCCCAGGCTGAGCGTCGGGGTCGACCAGCCGTAGGTCCGGACCGCCGCGGCCGACGGGCCGGCCGCGACCGAGTCGAGCAGGGCCTCGTCCAGGGCCATGTTCGACGGGCCGTCGGCCACCTCGTGCGGCAAGACCCGGCAGACCATCACCATCATCCCCCGCCCTCGGGCGCGAAGGCCCGGCCGGTCGGCCCGCGCCGGTCGGTCGCAGGTCCTCCCCCCATTCTATGTCGGCAACGGCCCGGCCGGCGATGAGCCGACCGTCCCGGAAGCCGCGGCCCCGGGCGATCAGGCGGGGACGTCGCGGGCGACGTCGAAGCCCACGAACGCCCGGCCGACCATCGGGACCGGCGCCATCGCCCCGGCGGACAGCGTCACCCACGCCACGACCATCGCCGCCGCGCGGCTCCGTCCGGCCGGGGAGAACACCAGCGCCCCGGACCCGACGGCCAGCCCCGACCCCGCCGCCAGGCCGAGGACCACCGCCAGCATGGCGAGCGCCTGCCCGGAGGTCGCAACCAGCGTGGGAGTCAGGAGCTGGCCCAGGGCCAGCCGGACAGGGGAGATCGGCAACGCCTTCAACTCTTCCATCAGGTCGATGTCGCCCCGGAAGTCGAACGGGAGCAAGCCGTTCCCCGAGCGAATTCGGGCACCGACCCCGCGCCGGGGGGGCACCCTGCCGGTTAGACTGGTCTCGATCGGGGGGAGGATCGGACGGCGGGGGGGACGGCTCGCGTGATCGAACTGCTCGACGTGACGCATCATTATGGCGTCCGGCCCGTGCTCCGCGGGATCAACCTCCGGGTCGACCGCGGCGAGGTGGTCGTCATCATCGGCCCCAACGGGATGGGCAAGTCGACCCTCCTGGGCGTGATGGGCGGCGTGATGGCCCCCTACCGGGGGACGGTCCGGATCGACGGCCGGACCCGTCGGGGTTCGGTCGAGGACGAGACGGCGATCCGCCGGACGGCCGTCTTCCTGCCCGACCAGCCCTGGCTCCCGGGGAACCGGACGGGCCGCGAGTTCCTTCTGGCCGTCGGCCGGCTCTACGACGTCGAGGCGGTCCGGCTGATGGAGCACGTCGACCGCCTCCTCGACCTGTTCGAGCTGGCCGAGCAGGGCGATTCGCCGATCCGGACCTATTCGGCCGGCCAGAAGAAGAAGGCGGCGCTCTGCTCGGCCCTGGTCACCGAGGCGCCCGTCCTCCTGATGGACGAGCCGTTCTCGGGCGGGCTCGACCCCTCGGGGCTGCTCGCCCTGAAGCGGGTCTTCCTCCGCCACGCCCGGCAGAAGGAGCTGACCATCGTCCTGACCAGCCCCGTCCCGGAGCTGGTCGAGGAGATCGCCACCCGGATCGTGATCCTCCACCGGGGCGAGATCCTGGCCTTCGACACGATGGAAGGGCTCCGCCGGTCGACCGGCTGCCGGGGGTCGCTGGGCGACGTCCTCGAACGGCTGATCTACCCCGAGACGACGCAACGGATCGACGACTACTTCCGGGACTTCGCCCGATGATCACGCGAATCCGCGTCATCCTGCCGCCGGCCCGGGCGCTGATCGGCTTCGTCGCCCTCTATCTGATCCTCGAAGGCCCGATCCTGTACTTCGAGATCCGGGCCGGCCAGCCGGTCGGGACGTATCACCCGGGCGTCTTCATCGCGCGGGTCGCGGCCCTGGCCTACGGCATCTACCGAGTCCGGGCGTTCCATCCCGCCCTGCTGGGGGAATACCGGGCGTGGCTGGAGCGGACCCCCTGGACCGGCCGGAAGCCGCTGCCGGGCGGGCCCGTCGCCCTGTCCTGGGCGGACGGGCTGGTGATCGGGGCCCTGGCGGCGGCGGTCGCCGGCCGGGGGGCCCCGGAGATCCTCGCGGTCGGCTCGCTGGTCCTGATCGGCCATTCCTTGACGTTAGCCTGGACCCTGGCCGCGACCGGGCCGAAGGTCATCGGCTTCTTGGTCGCCGTCGGGGTCGGCCTGGCGATCCGGCTCTGGCCCGACCGGACCGCCTGCCTGGCCTCGGCGGTGACCTCCGAGGGGATCGGCTGGATCGGGCTTCAATTCGCCCTCGCCCGATTCCCCTGGCCGAACATCCCCCCGGCCGTGAACGTCGAGGCCCCACCGATGAAGTCCTGCGGCTGGCCGTTCGACCAGCTCCGGCCGACCGTGCCGGCCTCCGGCTGGGGCCGCGGCCCCGCGGTCGCGTACAGCGTCCTGGCCGGCTGGTACTTCCTGGCGGCCGAGGCGGTGATCGTCGACCTCGGGTGGCCGATCCAGACCATGCGGGTCGTCTTCGCCCAGTTCCTGATGATGATGGTCTTCGGCCGGATCGCGGCCTATGGCTCGGGCTATGCGCCCCCGATCGACCTCTGGGGTCGCCTCCGGATGTTCCGATGGATCGTCCCCGGATACGATCAGATCTTCCTGGCGCCGATGGGGGTGATCCTGATCGGCCTGCTCGCCGTCGACCGGTTCCGGCCGACGTTCCTCACCGAGGAGTACGCCCTGGCGATCGGCCTCGGCCTCGGCCTGATGGTCACCACGGCCGCCGGCCCCGACCTGACCCGATGGCGACTGACCGGCCATCATCGGATGGTCCCCTCGGGGATCAAGAAGAAGGGGGAGGAGCTGGTCAAGGTGGGCTGACGCGCGCCCGGGAAGTGGGCCTGTGGGCTCCGATCAGGCCGTCTCGGGCTTCCACTTCAGGACCGGATTCTTGGCGGCGGCGACCTCGTCGGGCCGGCAGACGATGGTGGTGCTCGGGGCGTTGTGGAGCATCTCGGGATCCTCGGCGGCGATGGCCAAAAGCGCCCTGGCGAAGGCCTCCAGGGTCTCGCGGCTCTCGGTCTCGGTCGGCTCGATCATCATCGCCTCGGGGACGATCAGCGGGAAGTAGACCGTCGGGGCGTGATAGTTGTAGTCGATCAGCCGCTTGCCGATGTCCATCGCCCGGACCCCTCGGTCACGGGCCATCGTCCGCGCCGAGGCCACGAACTCGTGCATGCACCGGTCGCCCAGAGGCACCGGATAAACATGCTTGACCAGCGACATCAGGTAATTTGCATTCAAGACCGCGTGCTGCGCGACGGCCTTGAGCCCGTCGGGCCCCTGGCTCCGGATGTAGCAGTAGGCCCGGAACAGGACGCCCACGTTGCCGAAATAGGCCCGGACCCGGCCGATCGACCTGGGCCGGTCGTGGTCGAGGCGATAGGTCCCGTCGGGGCCCTTCGCCACCAGGGGAGCGGGGAGGTACGGGGCCAGGTGCGACCGGACCGCGATCGGCCCGGCGCCGGGGCCGCCGCCGCCGTGGGGGCCGGAGAAGGTCTTGTGCGGGTTGTAGTGCATCAGGTCGACGCCCATGTCGCCCGGCCGGACCATGCCGAGGATGGCGTTCATGTTGGCCCCGTCCAGGTAGAGCAGCGCCCCCCGGGCATGGAGCAATTCGGCGATCGCCCCGACCTGGGGGTCGAACAGGCCGACCGTGTTGGGGTTGGTCATCATGAACACGGCGACCTCGTCGTCGAGGTGTGCCTTGAAGTCGTCGAGGTCGACCAGCCCCTTGGCGTTGCTCTTGATCGTGACCGCCTGGAACCCCGCCAGGTTGGCCGAGGCCGGGTTGGTCCCGTGGGCGCTGTCGGGGATGAGGATCTTGGTCCGCCGCTCGCTCTTGTCGCGGAAGTACGCCGCGGCGCAGAGCAGGGCCGTCAGCTCGCCCTGCGCCCCGGCCGCCGGCTGGAGGCTGACGGCGTGCAGCCCGGCGATCTCCGCGAGCATCTCCTGCATCGCGAACAGGAAGGCGAGCGTCCCCTGGAGCGTCGACTCGTCCTGGTACGGGTGCTGCGCCGACTGGCCCGGGAGCCCCGCCAGCCGCTCGTTCCGCTTGGGGTTGTACTTCATCGTGCACGACCCGAGCGGATAGAAATTCGCATCGATCGACATATTCAATGTCGAGAGGTTCGTGTAATGCCGGACGATGTCCAGCTCGCCCAACTCCGGGAGGGCCGGCGCCGAAGGCGACAGGTGATCCGTCGGGATCATCGAGTCGAGCGGCCGCTCCGGCACGTCCGAACCCGGGACGATCGCCGTCGACCGGCCGGGCCGGCTGGATTCGAAAAGCAGCGAGGGGGTTTCGAGCTTGTACATGAGGGTTATCGTCGATGTAAAAGGAATGCGGCGGGCGGCGCCGCTTTCAAGGGCCCGAAGTTGAGCCTGTTATCGAATTTCCTCGTCCGGGGCCGATTTCCCCGCCATCGAGCGTCCTTCTGGCAAGGGGAACTCTTCGGCCGGGATCAGGGCAACTCGATGATTTTCCCAATCCCATGTCACCACCGGGACTTCGGTGCGTCGATGTTCCTGCATGGCCACGAGGGCGGCGTACTCCCAGGCCTGTCGGATCTGTTCACCCGTCGCCTCCGAATCGCCGAGGATGCCCTTGCCGTCATCGTCCATGTTCGATCCTCCCTTGCATGAGGTGCCAGAGGGCGGGATCTTCGACCTGAACCGCTTCGCCCATTATACCTTCGGCGATCAGCTTCAAGGGTGAAGGTCGGGTCGTGTCGTAGACATACCAGCGGTCGGCCAGGGGCTGATAGAGCTCCAGGAAATTCGATAGGCCAGCCCGATACCTCCGGCGGATCGTCGCTTCGGGAATGTTATGGCCGCCTTGGCGGACCCGTCCGGCAACACGCAAGACTGCCATTTCAGAATCGGGCAAGAAGGCAAAAGCGAGATTGAATAGGTATCCCGATCGTCTCAGCCGGGCGATTCGAGGTGCGAGCGAGCGGCTGGCGAGGGTAGTCTCCACGGCGAAATCGGCCCGATCTTGCTCCAATTCCTCCATCTGGGTCAGGAGCATTCGCCCGGCCATGATGTCCGCCGCCTGAGAAGGGTAGCCGGAAAGCCCCTTGGCGATCTCGTCCGCATTGAGGAAAGCGGTCCCGGACGGGACGAGATGCGCCGCAGCCGTCGACTTCCCTGCTCCGTTGGGCCCGGCGATCACGATGATTTTAGGATTCGCCATGAAGCGGCCGGCTGTCGATTGTTTCTCGCTTCCGCTCGTCTCACGCCGAGGCCATCGCCTTCCGATAGGCCTCGGCCAGGCCATCGATCTCGGCCCGGGTCCGCTTCTCGGTGACGGCGATCAGGATGGTATCGGCCAGGTCGGGATCCCATCGGCCGAGGGCGATCCCGCCGTGGTAGCCGAGGCGGCCGACCTCGGCCAGGACGGCGACGGGATCCTTCGCCGACCGGACGGCGAACTCCTTGAAGAAGGGGCCGGGGAAGGCGATCGACAGGCCGGGGACCTCGGCCAGACGCTCGGCGGCGTAGTGGGCCTTGCGGGCGGACAGTTCGGCCACCTTCCGGAGCCCGCCCGGGCCGAGGGCGGCCAGGTAGATGCTCGCCCGGAGGGCCAGGAGCCCCTGATTGGTGCAGATGTTGGACGTCGCCTTCTCGCGGCGGATGTGCTGCTCGCGGGTCTGAAGCGTCAGGACAAAGCAGCGCTTGCCGCTGCGGTCGACCGTCTGGCCGACCACCCGGCCGGGCATCTTGCGGACGAACGACTCGCGGCAGGCGAGGATCCCCAGGTACGGGCCACCATAGCCCAGCGGGTTGCCCAGCGACTGGCCCTCGGCCACCACGATGTCGGCGTCGTAGGATCCCGGGCGGCGGAGCAGGCCCAGGCTGATGGGGTCGACCGAGACGATCGCCAGGGCCCCCTTCTTGCGGGCCTCGGCCACCAGGCGGTCGACGTCCTCGAGCTGGCCGAAGAAGTTCGGATAGGCGATGACCACGGCCGGGGTGTCGTCGGTGATCGCGGCGGCCAGGTCGGCCGGCTCGACCCGACCGCCCCGCGCGGGGACGACCACGACCTCGGGTTCGAGGTTGGCCAGGTTCGTCTCCAGGACCTGGCGATACTCGGGGTGGACCGACCCGGCGACCACGACCCGGCCGAGGCGTCGGGTTACCGTCATGGCCATCAGGACCGCCTCGGAGACCGCCGAGCCGCCGTCGTAGAGGCTGGCGTTGGAGACGTCCATCCCGGTGAGCTGGGCGATCAGCGTCTGATATTCGAAGGTCGCCTGGAGCGTCCCCTGGCTCGCCTCGGCCTGATAGGGCGTGTAGGCGGTATAGAACTCGCCCCGCGCGGCGAGGTTGTCGACCACGGCGGGGATGAAGTGGTCGTAGCTCCCCCCGCCGAGGAAGCAGGGTCGGAGGTCGGCCCCGCGGTTCTCGGCGAGCAGGGCGCCGACCTGGGCGGTCAGCTCCAGCTCGCTGAGGGCCTCGGGGATGGCCAGCGGCCGGCCGAGCCGGAACTCGGGCGGGATCATGTCGAAGAGCTGGTCGAGCGAGTCGAGCCCGATCGCGCCGAGCATGACGCGCACATCGTCCGGCGTGTTTGCGATATAAGCCATGATTCGATCCGGGACGGCCTGGAGGCCGGGGGGTCGGCCGGGATGGGCGGAATAAGGGGTGGGCGTCGGGCGTCGTCCGGGGCCCGCGATCGGCGTCGAGGACATGGTATGCGGGCGGCAGCCTCCCGGAGAGGTCAATTCCGGCCCGTGGCGAAACCGCATCACGAAGGCCGGGTCAGTGGGCCTCGTCGGCGACCTTGGCCTGGTAGGCTGCGTGGTCGAGGAGCCCGGCGAGCGGGGCGGCGTCGGCGACCTTGATCTTGACGAGCCATCCCCTGGTATACGGGTCCTCGGCCAGGATCTGGACGTCGTCGGCGACGGCCTGGTTGACCTCGACGACCTCGCCGCCGACCGGGGCGTAGAGGTCGCTGACGGCCTTGACGCTCTCGACCTCGCCGAAGGGCTTGCCCTGGGTCAGCGTGGCCCCGACCCTGGGCAGCTCGATCACGATCAGGTCGGTGAGCTGGTCGACGGCGAACTTCGAGATCCCCAGGGTGGCGACGTCGCCGTCTACGTGGACCCATTCATGGGTCGGGGTATACTTGAGGGTCGTCGGGTCCATGGGTCGGGTCCTGATGCGAGCCGGGGGACGGGTCAGGCGCGGGTGGAGTCGCGACGGTAGAAGGGGAGCTTGACGACCCGGGCCGGCTCGTCGTGGCCCCGGACGTCGAGGATCAGGGCGGTCCCGGCCTTCGCGGCGTCGGGGCGGACCAGGGCCATCGCCAGGCTCTTGCCGAGGGACGGGGCGAAGGTCCCCGAGGTCACCACGCCGACGGTCTCGCCGTCGAGCCGGACCACGGTCCCTTGGCGGGCGGCCCGCTTGCCTTCCAGGGCCAGCCCGACCCGAGCCCGGCCGGGATCGGCCTTCGCCCGGCGGAGCGCCTCGCGGCCGACGAATTCCCCCTTGTCGAGCTTGACGGCCCAGCCCAGGCCGACGGCGTAGGGGTTGACCGTCTCGTCCATCTCGTGTCCGTAAAGGGGCATCGCCGCCTCGAACCGGAGGGTGTCGCGGGCGCCCAGGCCGCAGGGCCGGATCCCGAAGACCCGGCCCGCGTCCATCAGGGCGTCCCAGGCCGCCTCGGCCTTCTCCCTGGGGACGATCAGCTCGAAGCCGTCCTCGCCGGTATATCCGGTCCGGCTGGCCAGGGCCTCGGACCCGAGGAGCGACCCGGACACGCAGTGATAATAGGACACGTCGGTCAGCGGGGCGTCGAGATGGCGCTGGGCGACGGCCAGGGCGGCCGGCCCCTGGACGGCGATCATGGCCGTGTCGAAGGTCCGGTCGTGGAGACTGGCCTCATAGCCCGCCCGGTGGGTTTCGAGCTGGGCGAGCACCTTGAGCCGGTTCGAGGCGTTGCAGACCATCGAGTAATGGCCGTCCGGCGTGCGATAGACCAGGATGTCGTCGAGCATCCCGCCGTCCTCGCCGACCATCAGGCTGTACTGGATCTGGCCGGGGGCGAGCCGGGCGACGTGGTTGGTGGTCACCCGCTCCAGCCAGGCGAGGGCCTCGGGCCCCTCGAATCGGATCCGGCCCATGTGGCTGATGTCGAACAGCCCGACCTGCTTCCGGACGGCGTTGTGCTCGTCGATGATCGTCGAATACTGGACCGGCATCGACCAGCCGCCGAACTCGACCAGCCGGCCGCCGTGCGCGTGGTGCCAGTCGTGGAGCGCGGTCTTGAGGAGGGCATCGCCGGCCATCACGCGTCCTTCGCGCCGATCGGATCGGGCGGGGCTCCGGGGCTCGGAGCCATTCCAGGGCCGCCGACATGCCCGACAGTGTAGCCGATCGGCGACCCCTACGGCAACCGGGCCTCCCGGGGTCGGCGCGTCCCGGTCCGATCAGAGGACCCGGGCGGCCGACTCGCGGTCGAGGTGGAGGACGGCGCCCGGGTGGTTCCGGAGGGCGGTGGCCGGGCAATTCTCGCCGATCGGGCCCCGGAGGGTGGCCAGGACGGCCTCGGCCTTGCGGGGGCCGGGGACGACCACGGAGACCACCGGGGCCGCCATCAGGGCGGGGATCGTCAGGGTGTAGGCGTGGGTGGGGACATCTTCGAGGCGGTCGAAGCAGCCGTCGTGGACCTGCTGGACCCGGCAGGCGGCGTCGAGGCGGACCACCTTGACCCGGACAGGGTCGAGGAAGTCGGCGACCGGGGGGTCGTTGAAGGCCAGGTGGCCGTTCTCGCCGATCCCGGCGCAGACCACGTCGACCGGCTCGATGAGGAGCCGGTCCTCGTAATCCAGGCAGGCCCGGAGCGGCCGGTCGGCCTCCTCGCCGGGGATCAGGCGGAGGCGGTCGCCGTCCAGGCCGGCCCATCGGAACAGGTGTTCCTGGAGATACCGGCGGAACGAGGCCGGGTGGTCCGGGCCGATCCCGAGGTACTCGTCCATGTGGAACCCGACGACCCGGGACCAGTCGATCCCCCGGTACGCCACCAGGGCCGCGAGGAACTCGTCCTGGCTCGGGGCCGCGGCGAAGACGACGTGGGCCCGGGCCGCGGCCCCCTGCCGGTCGGCGATGATCCGGGCCACGCCCTCGGCGGCCGCTCGCCCCATCCGGGCCCGGTCCTCGTGGACGACGACCCGGAGCGAATCGACGGCGAATTCGGCGACGGGCCGGGATTCGGGCGGCAACATGGGGCGGGCTCCCGGCCGGGCCCTCGCGGGCGGGGCATCCGCCCTGTGCGTCGGGCCCGATTTGACCCAGGTTAGCCGCCCCGCCCGGCCCCCGCAATGGCGACGACGCCCGGCCCTCCGACCGCGATCAGGCCGAGGCCGAGACGGCCAGGCCGGCCCCCTTGCGGGACGGGGTCTTGAGCTCCTCGCAGAGCTTCTGGCATTCCGTGAGGTTGACCATCAGCGACTCGGCCAGGAAGGCCTCGGTCGGCCCGTCGGACGCCCACTGGAGCTGGTCGTGGCAGCGGTTCATGTGATCCAGGAGGTCCTTCATCCAGAGGAGCGTGTGGCGTCGGTTTCGCATCATGCGGTCCATCTCCCTTCGATCCTCGCCCGCCGAGGGTTGTTCCGTAATCGTGCGGGCGGCGTCGGGATATTCAAGGCAAAGTCCATGCCGGCCGAATACGAAGGGAGACTCCCACCGAGCGTAAACCGGCCGCCGTCCCGACTTGAGGAAATCTCCCGGATTCTTCGGCCGGGGTCGTGCTTCGTCGGATCTTGTAAGGCTTACACGGCCGGGCGACGCCGCCCGGGCCACCTTCCCTTTCGACACGCCCCGATCTAGACTGGAATGGCCCTCCGCACGGGGCCGGGCCCGGCCCGGGGCCCGACCGGGCGGGCGGGCGGACCGAGGGACTCGTCGCATGTCTTCGCCCGAATCCGCGCCGACGCCCGACGCCCCGACGACCGCCGGCCCCCGGGGCTGGCCGGGGGCGGTGTCGCGATGGCTGTTCGGCCGGGGGCTGAAGCCGAAGGACGCGGCCGGGTCGTCGGAGCCGGTCGCCCGGTTCCGGAACGTCTGCATCAGCCGGGAGGCCGGCGCCGGGGCCGGGACGATCGGCCGGATGGCCGGGACCCTGCTCGACTGGAAGGTCTTCGATCACGAGCTGATCGAGGCGATCGCCGCCCGGATGGAGCTGGCGACCGACGAGGTCCGGGCCTTCGACGAGCTGGCCCCGAGCGTCGTCCAGGACTGGATCTTGCCCCTCCGCGAGGAGCATTATGCCCCGCAGGAGGCTTACCTTGACCACCTGGCCAAGCTCGTCGAGGCGATCGGCCGGGCGGGCGACTCGATCATCATCGGCCGGGGGGCCGGCTTCCTCCTGCCCCGTCCGGAGACGCTCTCGGTCCGGATCATCGCCCCCTGGAGGGCCCGGGCCGCCCGCCTCGCCGATCGGATGGGGGTCTCTCTCCGGACCGCCCGCCGGGCCGCCCGCGACCTCGACCGCCGCCGGTCCCACTTCGTCCGGACCATGCACCGGTTCGACGCCAACGACCCCCACAACTACGACCTGATCCTCGACTCCCAGAGCCTCGGCCTGCCGATCGTGGCCGAGATCATCGTCCGGGCCGTCGAGGCGGGGCGGTTGCCAAAGGTCGCGGCCGAGACGACCCCCGGGAGGGACGGCGGCCTTGCCGGATGACCCGGACGGTCCCGGCCGTCAGGCTTCCGTCCGGCCGTCTTGCAGGGCCACGATCGACAGCCCATAACGATCCGCCAGCGCCACCACCTCGGGCTGGTCGATGACGATCGTCCTGCCGGCCTCGATGGCCAGGACCCTGGCGCCGGCCCGGTGCAGGTTCTCGATCGTGGTCAGGCCGATCGTGGGGACGTCGAACCGCATGTCTTGCTGGGGCTTGGCGACCTTGACCAGGGTCCATCCGCCGGCCCGGCAAAGGTGGCCGGCCCGCTCGATGCAGCGGTCGGTCCCCTCGATCGCCTCGACGGCGACGGCGGCGACCTCCTTGACGGCGACCGACTGGCCGACGTCGAGGCGGCCCATCTCCTTGGCCAGCATCCAGCCGAAATCCACGTCCTTCAGCTCGGCGGCGGTGGGCCGCCGGCGGGTCAGCACGCCTCGGGTCACGAGCAGCTCCGGGCAATAGTCGAGGGCCGACGCGAACCCCATCCCGTCCCGCTCGAACTCGGCGATCACGCCCAGCAGGATCGAGTCGTCGCGCTTGTCTCGGAGGTTCCGATACCAGAACCGGATCATCCGGAGGTCGGGCCAGAGCTGGACGAACCGGCCGGGCGTGTACATCACGCCCTTGGTGATCTTGCCCGCCATCACGATCCGCCGGGCACCCCGCCGCCGGAACGAGCGGATCATCCCGCCCAGCCTGGAGACGCCGACCCGCTCGAACGAGTCGCAGAGGTCGGCCAGGACGTCGGGGGCCTCGTGGCGGATCCCGACGCAGGCGACCTTCAGCCCTTGCCGCCGCGCCGCCTCGGCGAACAGGATCGGGAACCGGCCGCTCCCGGCCAGCAGGCCGATCGGCGCGTCGGGGGGGATCGGCCCGGCCCGGCGTCGCCGGGAGGAGAGCAGGGTCACCGTCCGGCCTCCTTGCCGTGAGCCGGCCTTGCCATGGGGGGTCGGGATCCTTCTCAAAACCCGGTCGGGTCGTCCTCGGGACCGGCGGGCGCGGCGTCGGCGGTCGCCGCGGCGAACCGGGCGGCCAGCTCCCGGAGCTGCTTGTGCATCTCGGGGAGCCGGGCGATCATCTGGAACAGCCGGCGCTGCTCGCGGAGCGGGATGGCGGGCGAGCCCAGCACGTTCTGGTCGTCGGGGATGTTCCGATGGACGCCCGCCTGGGCCCCGACCATCACCCGGTCGCCGATCTCGGTGTGGTCCTTGATCCCGGCCTGGCCGGCCATCACGACGTAGTCGCCGGTCTTGCACGAGCCGGCGATCCCGACCTGGCCGCAGAGCAGGTTGTGGCGGCCGATCGTGTTGTTGTGGCCGATCATGACCAGGTTGTCGACCTTGGTCCCCTCGCCGATCCGGGTGGTCTCGAAGGTCGCCCGGTCGATCGTGCAGTTCGAGCCGATCTCGACGTCGTCGCCGACCTCGACCCGGCCGGTGTGGGGGACCTTGACGTGCCTGCCGTCGACCATCCGGTACTTGAAGCCGTCGCCGCCGACCACCGTCCCGGAATGGACCTCCACCCGGTCGCCCAGGGTCACATCCGCATACAGGACGGCGTTCGGGTGGATGATCACGTCCCGACCGAGCTTGCATCGGGCCCCGATCACGGCGCCGGGGTGGAGCGTGGTCCCCTCGCCGATGACCGACCCCTCGCCGATGGCGACGAACGCATGGACGGCGACGCCCGCGCCCAGGACGGCCGAATCGGCCACGGCGGCCATCGGGTGGACGCCGATCCAGCGCGGCTCGTCCCGCCCGATCAGGTGGGCCCGGACGGCGATGAAGGCGGTGATCGGGTCCTCGACCTCGATCACCGGCATCTCCGGCCGCGGCCCGTTCCGGAAGTGCGGGCCGACGATCGCCGCCGAGGCGGGCGAGGCCTTGAGGAGCCGGGCATACCGCTCGCTCTCGATGAACGTGATGTCCCCCGGCCCGGCATCGCCCACCGGGCGGGCCGAATTGATCGGGACGCTTCCATCCCCCTCCAGCCGGCCCCGGACCAGGGCGGCGAGCTGTTCCACCGTGGCGACCACGAGCGACTTCCCTTCTTCCCTGAAAGGAGCTGACGGGATCCGGCCGGAGATCGGCGGCCCGCGGTGAGGGCCGGGACGCCGCGGGATCGGGCGGTGTCAGGATGGCGGATCCTAGTCCAAGTGGCCCGAAGCCACAAGCCGAAGTCGACCCCGGGCGGACAACCCGCCCCAATCCGTGTTATCGGCCGATCGGGGGCCCCTCCGCCAATCCAGCCCGATCGGATCCCGCGGACGCTGCCCCGCGAGGCCCCCCGGCAATCTCACCAAAAAGGTTTAATTTGATAAAATGAACAGTTTTAAGAACGATCACTTCTCGATCTTACGGATGACCTTGGCATCGTCGCCGTTCCAGAGGAACAGGACGCCGTCGGCCCCGCCGGCGGCGACCACCTTGCCGTCGGCCGAGGTGGCGACGGCGAACATGTAATCGCTCGACCCCGCGAATGTGCGCTGGACGGCCCCGCCCTCGGCGGTGCTCCAGAGCCTGACCGTCGCGTCGCCCGAGGCCCCGGCGACGGTCGGCTTGTTGGGGATCCACCGGACGGACGTCACCTGCTTGCCGGCGGGGGCCAGGGTCCGGAGCTGCTCGCCGGTCGCGAAGTCCCAGACCTTGAGGACGTTGTCGGCCCCGCCGGTGACGAGCTGCTTGCCGTCGGCCGACCAGTCCACGGCCAGGACGTGGTGGGTATGACCCTCGAATGTCCTGAGGTCCTTGCCGTCGGCGACCTGGACCACCTTGAGGAACTTGTCCGCCGAGGCCGTCGCCAGTTTCGTCCCGTCGGGGCTGAACCGGAGGGCGAACACGGTGTCGGAGTGGAGGGCGTCGAGCGACCGGACCAGGGCCCCGCTCGCCAGGTCCCAGAGCTTGACCTCGCCCGACCTCGACGGCTCGCCGCCGCCCGTGGCCATCAGCTTGCCGTCGGGGCTGAAGTCGATCGCCAGGACCCGGAAGACGTGCGGCCCGAACCGCCTCGGCTCGGCGGGGGGCTTTGCCGGGTCGGCCGACAGGTCCCAGAGGGTCGCGTATTCATAGCTCCCGGCCGCGAGCCGCTTGCCGTCGGGGGCGAACCGGAGCGACTGGATGATGTCCTTGTGGCCGCCGAGCGAGGCGACCTCCCGGCCCGAGGCGACGTCGTGGACCTGGACCCGGTTCCCCCGCCCGGCGGCGACGGTCTTGCCGTCGGCCGTCAGGTCGACGGCCACGATCGGATGGACGCCCGGGGGGAGTTCGCCCAGGGAGATCACGGGCTTCCTCTCGGGGACGTCGGCCGAGTCGTCGCGGGCCCCGGCGTCGATCCAGGCCCGGATCAGGCCGAGTTCCTCGGGCGTGAGCGGCGGGGCGTCCTTCTTGTCGGCCGGGGGCATGACCGGCTCGACCCGGTGCGCGGCCATCCGGAACAACAGGCTCTCATCGGACTTGCCCGGGACCACCGACGGCCCGTGCTTGCCCCCCTTGAGGAGCCCGGCGACGTCCTCCATCGCCAGCTTCCCCTCCGCCTTCGCCGCATTGTGGCAGCCGACGCATTTGGCGTCGAGGACGTCGGAGACGTCCCGGGCGTAGCCCACCGGCCGGTCGAGGGTCGGCTTCGAAACGGCGATCGGCACCGGGTCGGCGGCGGGGCCCAGCAGGGCCAGGATCAGGGGGAGGTTCATCATGGTTCAGATCAGCTCGGCGATGGGCTGGCCCTGGTTCAGCACCGGCATGGGTCGGCCGGACTCGTTGGGGAACTCGCGGTGCGGGTCGATTTCGAGGACGTGATAGACGGTCCGGATCACGTCCTCGGGGGTCAAGGGGCGTTCGGTCGGCTGTTCGCCCTTGCGGTTGGTGGCGCCGACGACCTGGCCCATCCGGAGGCCGCCGCCGGCGAGCATCGCGCTCATGCATCCCGGCCAGTGGTCGCGACCTCCCGAGCCGTTGAGCCGGGGGGTCCGGCCGAACTCGCCCCAGACCAGGACGAGGACGTCATCGGCCCGGCCCCGGTCGTGCAGGTCCTCGACCAGGCTGGCCAGGGCGGCGTCGAGCGGGGGGACCTCCAGGCGGCACCGGCGGGCGACCCCGGAGTGGTGGTCCCAGTTCCCCTCGGCGATCGTCACGAAGGTGACGCCCGCCTCCACCAGCCGGCGGGCCAGCAGGCAGGACTGGCCGATCCGGGTCCGGCCGTACCGGTCGCGTTGCCTCGGATCCTCGCGGCCGAGGTCGAGGGCCCGGCGGGCGGCCGGCCCGGTGACCATCTCGTAGGCCTGCGCCGTGAATCGGTCGAGCCCTTCCATCGTCCCCGAGAGGTCGCGGCGGCGGTCGATCCGGTCGAGCCGGGCCAGCAGCCCCTTGCGGTCTTCGAGCCGGTCGAGCGTCAGCCCGGCGGGCGGCGCCAGGTCCCGGACCTTCCGCTCGCCCGTCGGGTCGTCGGCGAGGGTGAAGGGGTTGTCACCCGGCCCGAGGTACGACCCGCCCAGGAACAGCCCGCCGGAGAGCGGCCCCGCCGTCATCGCCACATAGGGCGGCACGCCCGGCCCGTTCGCCCCTTTGCTCCGGGCGACCACCGACCCGACGCTCGGCCGCTCGACCCGGTCGGGCTGCTGCTGGGTCGACGCGAACCCGGTGAGGATCCAGTGGAGCCCCGCGTTATGATCCGAGGTCGCATGCGCCACGCTCCGGACGACCGCCATCCGGCCCATCGCCGCCGATTGCCGGGGCATCAGCTCGCTCAGGCTCACGCCCGGGACGCACGTTGCCGTCGCCCGGACGTCCGACCGATAGCCGACGGGGGCTTCCGGCTTGGGGTCATACGTCTCCAGATGCGACGGCCCGCCGCCGAGGATGACCTGGATCACCGCCTTTCCCGGGCCCGACCGCCCTGCCCTGGCCCGCGCCCGGAGCACGTCCGGCAGGCTCAAGGCGCCCAGCCCCAGCGCCCCGACCCGGAGGAAGCTCCGCCGGCCCGCGCCGTCGGGGGTCGCGTGGCGGTCGCCGAGGATGTCGAGCATGGGACGGGACCCCAGGTCAGGATGAAAGAATCCACAATTTATCGATTGAAAAGAAATTCCTTGGTGTTGATCATTGTCCAGATCAGGTCTTCATACCCTTCCCTGAGCCGCCCGGCCGCCTTCCGCCCCTCCAGGAAGGCGACGCAATCGGCCCGCTCGTCGTCGTCGGGCTTGCGGGCGAGGGCGACCCGGTAGAGCCCTTCCACCTTGGCGGCCTCGGGCCGGGGGTCGGCGGCGAGCCGGGCGGCCCGGCCGTCGGCGTCGGCGAGCCGGGCCTGGATCTCGTCGGAGTTGAGCAGGTGGAGCGTCTGCGACAGGTTGGCCTCGGCGGAACGCTCGCACTCGCAGGCGCTCTCGCGCCGGGGGCGGCCGAAGACGTCCAGGAACGACGAGGCGAAGCCGTCGTCGGGGAGCTGGACGGCCCGGAACGGGTCGGGGAGGCCGGCGAACCGCGACCGGGAGCCGGCGACGGTGTCGATCGCGTCGAGGAGGACCTCGGCCGGGAGGCGCCGGGGGGTGAACCGGGCGAGGTTCCGGCGGTCGACGGCGTCGGGGCCGTCGGGCTGGCTCGACCGGCCGTAGGCCCGAGACGTGGCGATCGTCCGGACCAGGTGCTTGAGGTCGTGGCCGGACCGGACGAAGTCGTCGGCCAGGGCGTCGAGCAGCTCGGGGTTGGTCGGCGGGTTGCTCGCCCTCATGTCGTCCTCGGGCTCGACCAGGCCCCGGCCGAGGAAGTGCTTCCAGTAACGGTTGACCACCGCCCGGGCGAAAAACGGGTTGTCGGGCCGCCCGAGCCATCCGACCAGTTCATCGCGGGGGTCCTGATACCGGCCGAGGTCGCCCAGCTCGGCGGCCCCCAACGGTTTGGGCTTGCGGGCCTCGCCGGTGATCGGGTTGATGGCCAGCCCTTGCGGCCGGTTCCGAACGGTCAGGTTCCGGGCGTCCGGGCCGCCGCCGGATTCGACCCGGGCGAAAAACGAAGCGAAGCCGTAATAGTCGTCCTGGCTCCACTGCTCGAACGGGTGGTGGTGACACCGGGCACACTGGATCCGGAGGCCCAGGAAAAGCTGCGCCGTGTCGTCGACGCGCCCCTCGATCGTGTCGACCTGGCGATACCAGATCACCGGCGGGACCGAGTTCGAGTCGCCCCGGGCGGCGACGATCTCGGCGACGAACCTGTCGTAAGGCTTGTTCTCGGCCAGGGATTGGCGGATCCAACCGTGGAAGGCGAACGTCCCCGCCTTCGACAGATCGCCCAGGGTCCGCTTGTTCCGGAGGATCGCCGACCATTTCATCGCGAACAGGTCGGCGTACTCGGGACGGGCGATCAGACGGTCGACCCACCTTGCCCGCTTACCCGGGTCGGGATCAGCCTCGAAGGCGACGACGTCGGCCGGCTCGGGCAGGAGGCCGCAGATGTCGAGCGTCGACCGGCGGGCGAACTCGGCGTCCGTGCAGGGCCCGCTCGGGCGAAGGCCAAGCTCCCGGAGCTTGCCCGCGACCGGGGGGTCGATGAAGTTCCCCGACGGCGGCTCGACCCGGTCGGGGAGGTCGACGCCGCTGGGGATGGTGGCCCGGGCGACGCCGATCAGGCCGCCGAACCGGGCCATGATCGCCGCCTCTCCCACGCCGTCGAGGGCGTGGACCACGCCCCGGCCGTCGACCTCGGCGAGGTCGGCGGCGTTGGACTGGAACTGGGCCAGGTGGGTGACGTCGGCCGACGACCCGTCCGCATGATGGGCGACGACCCGGAGTTGCAGCCGGCCCTTGCGGGGGATGGTCCGCCGGGCGGGCTCGACGGCGACCCGGACCAGGGCCGGCTCGGTGTCGGGCCCGAACGGCATCCCCTGGCCGATCCATCGGGCCAGGGTGTTGGATTCGGCCGACCCGACCGCGAACCGCTTGCCGCCGCCGTGCGGGACCTGGGCGGTCGGCTTCCTCACGAGCAGGCTCGACCCCGGGTCCGGCGGGAACACCCGGCGCCCCCGGCCTTCCTTGACCAGGGCGTCGTAATCCCCCCCAGGGTCGAACCCCAGGAGGCTGAGCCGGAACCCGTTCTGCCCCGTGGACTTGCCGTGACACCCGCCGGCGTTGCAGCCGTGGCGGGTGAGGATCGGCACGACCTCGCCCGCGAAGCGGACCGGCCCGGCCCGGGCGCAGTCGGAGACGACCACCGCGACCGATCCCGTCCGCCCCCCTGCCGCAACCTCGACCGTCGTCGACCCGTCGCCGACCGGGCGGATCCGGCCATCGGCGTCGACCGTCGCGACCGCCGGATCGGCGACCGAATAGCGTGCCCGATCCGTGACGTCCGCGAGCTTCCCGTCGGCCGACCGACCCGAGACCGCGACCTGCGCCGAGCTGTCGGGGCCCCGCAGGGCGGCCCGGGCCGGCTCGATCTCCAGCGCAACCAGCCCCGGACCGTTGGCACCCGCCCCGAGGGCACCGAGGATCGCCAGGTTCACCCAGACCACCGCGTCGCCTCCGTTCGCCGGTCGCGGACCGTCGCCGATCCCGGGAACAATGTCCCATCCCCCGGCCCGGCCCGCAAGCGGGATCCGGGGCGCGAGCAGGCCCGCAGCCACCGTCAGGAGGACGGCCAGTCGGCGGATCGGGGATCGGTCGCGGGGCGGTCGGCGGGCCATCATCGCCTCCGGGAAGAGGGCGGAGGGGGCCTCCGTCGGCCTTTCCGGGCGGCCCCGGGCCCGTCGGGCGCGTGCCGGCGGGGCGCCGGGGGGCGGGGGAAAAACGAACCCATCGCCGGGCGGTCGTCGCCGTCCTCAGCCCCCGAAGTCTCGTCGTCCGCGGGATATGCGTCGTCGGGCGCCGACGCTTCGTCGGCCCGGGCCTGGGCCTCCTTGAACTCGCGGATGGCCCGGTAGAGCCCGCGCTCGGCGGCGGCCTCGTACTTCCGGGCGTTGGTCGCCTCGCGCGAGTCGTCGAACAGGACGCGATCGCCCGCCTCGGCCCGGTCGAGGTCGATGGACCGGGTGTCGAGGGTCTCGCGGTGGGCGCGGAGCTTGTCGGCCTCGGCCTCGATCAGCTCGATCATCCGGACCGCGGCCCAGACCCGGCGCTCCTCGCGGTCGAGGTCGGGGGCGTCGTCGGTCCGGAGGTGCTCGAAGTTGCCCTCGATCGCCTCGGAGAGCGCCCGGGCCCGCGTGGCGGGGACGTCGAGGTGGCGGAGCCCCATGATGCTGTGGAACCGCTCGGAGTGGAACCAGTCCCAGTGGCAACCATTGGGGTGGGCCAGCTCGTCCCGGAGGGCGACCAGCGATCGGATCAGGAGGTCGACGCCCTCGGGGGTCGCCCGGAGCCGCCGGGCCTGGGTGGCGGGCTCGGAGGCGATCCAGGAGAACGCCTTCTCGACCTCGGCCAGGCGGGAGTCGTCGAATCGGCCCTCGGCGTGGCGGACCCGCTCGGCCATCGCGGCGTTCTCGTGGCGGACGCACCGCTCCATCCGGACCGAGAGCGTGGCCATCCGGTCGACCAGGAGCCGGCCCATCTCGCCCCGGGGGTCCATCTCCGCCATCAGGGCCCCGGCCCGGCGATCGACCTCGGCGGCGTCCTCGGCCAGGAGGACGACCCCCGCGCCGGTCATCCCGTGCTTGAGGGCGTTCCTCCGAGACGACTCCTTGCCCTCGGGCGTCTGCGGCCCGGTCGACTGCAAGGCGTTCTGCTGGTTGGCGGCGCGGCGGGCGGGTGAGCAGGCCATCATCGGGGTCCCGGTCGGCGATTCGAAGGTGCGGGGCCGGAGTCGGTCCCTCCTTTGAATAAGATCGTGTCCGGAGGGGGTCCGTTATCGGACAACTTCCGGCGACCGGTCAAATTCCCCGCCGCCGGGGGAGGCGGGGGGCGAACGAGTTAAGGATCGCTTATTCGATAATTTCCCGAAGTCTTGTAGGGTGGGTGAGCGCAGCGAAACCCACCATAACTTCTTGTGTCGCACCCGGTTGTGGTGGGTTTCGCTGCGCTCACCCACCCTACAAGAGGGGGAAGACGCCGGCTCGATCGGGCATTTGTTGAATCGGCGATCCCAAGCGAGGAAGGCCCGGCGGGAGCCTCGCCCTCCCTCCGCGGCCCGCCGAGCGTTTGCCGTCGGTGATCCTAGATTTCCCGCGTCATGGGGGCGCGATCCCCCGCGAAGTGGGGCGCGGGGACGGCCCGCCCGAGGGCGGGGGCGACGGCCTCGGAGAGCAGGAATGGGGCGAAGCCGCGGTGGACCTTCTGGGCCACGTCGCCGAAGCCGGCGGCCCGGAAGAGGTCGCGGATCCGGGCGGCGGAGGCGTGGTGGACGGACCCCTCGACGTGCGCGACGCAGACGTCGTAGATCAGCCAGCCGTAGGGGCGATCGCGGTAGCCGTCGACCAGGATCAGCCGGCCGCCGGGCCGGAGGACCCGGCGCATCTCCCCGACGGCCCGGTCCTGGTGGGGGTAGTGGTGGAAGCTGTTGGCACAGGTCACCACGTCGAACGCCCCCCGCCCGAACGGGAGCCGCTCGCTGTCGGCCTGGACCGGCAAGACGCCGTCGGCGTGGCGGCTCCACCGCTCGGCGCCCTTGGCCAGCATCCCGGCGACCAGGTCGATCCCCCAGACCCGGGCCTCGGGCAAAGCCCGGCGGATCCGGGCGGCGAAGACGCCGGTCCCGCAGCCGACGTCGAGGACCCGGATCGGCCGGCCGCCGAACTCGGCCTTGATCTTCCCGATGATCGCCCGGTGCGACGGCCCGAACAGGAGCCATTGCAGGATCGATCGGTCGTAGCTCTCGCTCCAGCGGGTGAACTCGTGCGTCGCCTGGTGCTTGTCGTAGCCCATGATGGAGCCTCCCTGCCCCTCGGTCCGGCGGATCGCGGCGCGATCGGATTAACCGATCGGGCCGAACTCCGCAAGGCGGATTCGCCGCGATCGGGCCCGACCCGCCCGATCAGGGGGCGGGCCGCTCGGCCTTCGGATTCCGCCTCGGGGCGGGCCGTTCCCCGGCCTTCGCGGGGACCCCGTCGGGACGAGGTCCGGTCGGGGGGGCCATGCGGAGCCTGGCCAGGTCGAACGGCTCGCCGAGCATCTTGTCGAAGGCGTCCTTCTGGTCGGGCTTGAGGACCTCGCCGATCTCCCGGGAGGCGGCGGTCCGGGCCTTCTCGATCGTCTCGCCCATCTTGACGACCTTGGCATGCAACTCCTCGGCGTTGAAGGTCGGGGGCTCGGCCGTAGGGGCGGCGTCCTTGGTGGTCTCCGGCGCGGGTCCCGCCCGGCCCCCCTTCTTCCGGGCCCCGCGCGGGCGGGCCCGGCCGGCGGGGTTGTTGCCGGGGGCGGGGTTGAGGTCCGGGTTGCCGTCCTGGGGCATGAAATCGCCCGAGAACCCGTCGGGGGTCGGATAGGCTCCCGCGAAGCCGCCCTCGTTGGGAAACCCTTCGCCGACGGCGTCGGGGAAGTTGGCCACGAAGGGGAGCCCGCCGTGGGGGATGGGCATCGTCTGGGCGACCGTCTTCCGCATCCCGTCGACGATCTCCTTCACCTTGCGGGACTGGGCCGCGGACAGCTTGAGCTTGGTCGCGACGTCGTGGCGGGCGACGGCCAGGAGCCCCTCGCGCCGGAGCTCGATCTGGGCCAGTCGGGCCTTCTGATCCTTGTCGAGGATCCTGGCGACGGCCGCGTCCTGGGTCCGGCGGAAGGTGTGCATCTCCGCCATGATGGCCTGGGGGTCGAACCCTTGCTCGTCCCTCTGGTTGAAGGCCGCCCTCCGCCGCTGGGCCATGGCCAGGCGGAGTTCCTTGAGCTTCTCCCTCTGCTTGTCGGTCAGCTTCAGGTCTTCCTGGACCGCGTCGACCATCACCAGGGGCGGCCCGTCGGGCCCGCCAATCACCGGCGGTGGCGCGGTCGCCGGGCCCTGGGACCGGGCTGCGGCGGCCGTGAGGATCAGGGTCAGCCCGGCCGCGAGCGCCGTCGCGTAGATCCGTCGCATGGTCAATCTCCCCTGCCTTCGCGAGACGATCCGATCGGGCCGCTTGACCCGGGACGACCCGCATCATACCCGAACCCGAGCCCGGTCCCGGCAAGGTTTCTCGGCCGACGATGCCCGCCGGGGACATCCCGCCGGGCCCGGGGGCGCGTGGCAACGCCCGGGCCGGGCGGGCCTACCCCCTGGCCCCGGGGCCGGTTCGGCCCGATAATTGCCCGATCCTGGCCGGATCGATCCGGAACGACGGCCCCGATCGGAGGCGAGATCACATGGACGCGGGCACGACCAATCGTCGACAGTTCTTCCGGGGGACGGGCATGACGCTCGGGACCCTGGCTGGCCTGGGGCTCGACCTCCAGCCCGCCCGGGCCGCCGCCGGGGCGATGAAGATCAAACTCCACGGGGCCCGCGAATTCGCCAGCGTCTGCCCCTACTGCGCGGTGGGGTGCGGGCAGATCGTCAGCGTCCGCGACCGGCAGATCGTCAACATCGAGGGGAACCCGGACAGCCCGATCAGCCGGGGGACCCTCTGCCCGAAGGGGGCGGCCACCTACCAGCTCGCCGTCAACCCGAACCGCCTGACCAAGGTCAAGTATCGCGCCCCGTTCGCGACGGAGTGGGTCGAGAAGCCGCTCGACTGGGCGATGGACCGGATCGCCGGCCTGGTGAAGAAGACCCGCGACGCCACGTTCGTCGACCGCAAGCGGGTGGTCGACTTCCAGGGGAAGGAGGTCGACAAGCGGGTCAACCACTGCCCGACGATCGCGTCGCTGGGCGGGGCGACGATGGACAACGAGTGGAATTACGTCCAGCTCAAGCTCGCCCGGGCGCTGGGCCTGATCTGGCTCGAGAACCAGGCCCGGATCTGACACAGCTCGACCGTGCCCGGTCTGGGCACTTCGCTCGGTCGGGGTGGCGCCACCACGAACCAGATGGACGTCCGGTTCGCCGACGCCGTCCTGATCATGGGTTCGAACATGGCCGAATGCCACCCGGTCTCGTTCCGGTTCGTGATGCAGGCGAAATTGAAGGGGGCCAAGGTCATCCACGTCGACCCCCGGTTCACCCGGACGTCGGCCATGGCCGACGTCCACGCGCCGCTCCGCGCCGGGACCGACATCGTCTTCCTGGGCGGCCTGATCCGCTACATCCTCGAAGAAGAGAAATATTTCCGGGATTACGTCGTCCACTACACCAACGCGGCGACCCTGATCAACGAGGACTACAAGGATACCGAGGACCTCGACGGCGTGTTCTCCGGGTTCCTGGCCGACCGGAGGTCGTATGACGCCTCGTCCTGGAGCTACGACGCGCCGAAGAAGGCCGAGCCCTCGAATCAGCCCAAGCCGGTCCAGGACGACTCGCAATCCTTCGGCGCCCGAGCGGGCCAGCTCGGCGGGCCTCCCCGGACCGACCCGACCCTCCAGCACCCCCGATGCGTCTTCCAGATCCTCCGCCGCCATTATGCCCGATACACGCCCGAGTTCGTCGAGGAAGTCTGCGGGACGCCCCGGGAGACGTTCCTGGAAGTCGCGAGGATCCTGACGGAAGCCTCGGGGCCGGACCGGACGTCGGTGATCTGCTACGCCGTGGGCTGGACCCAGCACACGACCGGCGTGCAGATCATCCGGGCCTCCACGATCGTCGCGCTCCTGCTGGGCAACATCGGCCGGCCGGGCGGGGGGATCCTGGCCCTCCGGGGGCACGCGTCGATCCAGGGCTCGACCGACATCCCCACGCTCTACAACCTCCTGCCGGGCTATCTGAACCTGCCCAGCGCCCTGAAGTCGCACGACACCCTGGCCGACTACATCCGGACGGAGATCTCGCCCACCAGCTACTGGGTGAACTTCCCCAACTTCATGGTCAGCCTGCTCAAATCCTGGTACGGCGCCGCGGCGACCAAGGAGAACGACTGGGGCTACGACTGGCTGCCCAAGATGGTCGGCGACCATTCACACATGCCCATGTTCGTGGCGATGGCCGAGGGCGAGATCAAGGGCTTCCTCGCCATGGGCCAGAACCCGGCCGTCGGCGGGCAGAATGCCGGCTATCAGCGCCGGGCGCTGGCGAAGCTGGACTGGATGGTGGTCAAGGACCTCTACGAGACCGAGACCGCGACCTTCTGGCGGGACAGCCCCGAGGCCCGATCGGGCGAGATGAGGCCCGAGTCGATCGCCACCGAGGTCTTCCTGATCCCCGCCGCCGCGACCGCGGAGATGGACGGGACCTACACCAACACCCAGCGCCTCCTCCAGTGGCACGACCGCGCGGTCGACCCGCCCGGCGACGCCCGGTCCGACCTCTGGTTCACCGTCCAGCTCGGGCTCCGGCTCAAGAAGCTCTACGCCGACGGCGATCTCGAACGCGATCGGCCGATCCGGGCGCTCACCTGGGACTACATCGACCCGGCCGAGAACGCCGGGTGGCGGATCAAGGACGAGCCGTCGGCCAGTCGCGTCCTCAAGGAGATCAACGGGACGCACGTCGCCGACGGCCGCCCGGTCCGGAGCTTCGGCGACCTCAAGGCCGACGGCTCGACCGCCTGCGGCGCCTGGATCTACAGCGGGGTCTTCGCGCCCACGCCCGAGCAACCGGAGGGCCACAACTTCGCCGCCAACCGCCAGGGAGACGACTGGGTCGCCCTGGGCTGGGGGTTCGCGTGGCCGGCGAATCGCCGGATCATGTACAACCGGGCCTCGGCCGACCCGGCGGGCAACCCATGGCCCAAGGAGGCCCGGCTCGCCGGGTCGCACGGCGATGGCGTGAGCAAGGGTTACGTCTACTGGGATCCCGACCGGGTCGGCCCCGACCCGGCGAAGCCCGGCCAGACGGCCCGGGGGCGATGGGTGGGGCTGGACGTCCCCGACTTCCCCGTCACCAAGGCCCCGACCACCCCGGGCAAGCCCGACGGCAAGGGGCTCGACTTCCACGACGGGGCCTCGCCGTTCATCATGAAGGGCGACGGCAAGGGCTGGCTGTTCGCGCCGTCGGGGACGGTCGACGGCCCCTTGCCCACGCATTATGAGCCCTACGAGTCGCCCGTCGTCAACCCGCTCCACCCGGGCCGGCAGAGCAACCCGGTCGCCAAGATCTACAACGTCCCGGGGAACCCCTATGCCCCGCCGGCCTCGGGCGAATATCCCTGCGTGCTCTCGACGTATCGCCTGACCGAGCACCACCTGAGCGGGTCGATGAGCCGGTGGCTCCCCTGGCTCGCGGCGCTCCAGCCCGAGCTGTTCGTCGAGCTGAGCCCCGAGCACGCCGGGGAGATCGGGGTGGAGAACGTCGGATGGGTGAAGGTCATCACCCCCCGGGCGTCGATCCGGGCCAAGGCGCTGGTGACCAGGCGGATCCGCCCGTTCCTGATCCAGGGCAGGCCGATCCACCACGTCGGGTTGCCCTGGCACTGGGGGTACAAGGGCGTGGTGACCGGCGACGTGGTCAACGACCTTTCCGCCCTCGTGGGCGACCCCAACGTCAACATCCACGAGGCCAAGGTCTTCGTCTGCCGGGTGGAGAAGGGTTGACCGACCGGGATCGTCCCCGTCCCCGGGGATGATCCCGGCTCGCTTTCACTTCGCGCGGAGCGGGGTGAGCCGGACGTTCCGGAAGAAGATCTCGGCCCCTTCCGACTGGAGCATGATCCGGCCCCTGGCGACGCTGGCCTTGCTCCCCTCGTTGACGACCACGCCGTTGACGACGTTGGTGATCCGGTCGCCGTCGCAGATCACCTCGACGGTGTTCCACTCGCCGACCGGCCTCTCGGCGTCCTTCTTCTTGATCGATCGTTCCCGGGAGAGCTTGCCGTCGACCTCCAAAGTGGTCCCGCTGACCAGCCAGAAGTCGCCCGTGTCGTGCTCCTGGATCTGGCATTCGATCGATTTCGTCCAGATCTTGTCGGGGCCCACGCAATGGAGCAGGACGCCCGAGTCGCGCACCGCCTTCTCGCGAGGGGGCCAGCGCCGATCGCCCCAGCGAAATTCGAGGGTCAGCTTGTAGTTCTCGAACTCGTCGACGGTCGTCAGGCAGCCGAACCGTTCGCCAGAGACGTGGATCAGGCCGTCCTCGACCCGGAACACCGATTCCGGTCGCGAATCGGGGCCATATCCCTTGGTCTTGGGGTCGACGAATACGGTCCAGCCGGAGAGGTCCTTGCCATTGAAGAGGACCACGGGCCCGGGGCCCTGGGGCGCGGACCGGCCCGATCCCGCGGGGATCAGGGCGAGCCCGCCGGCCATGAGGAGGGAGAGGCGGAGTCGGTAGGTCATGGGATTCATCCCCGGCGATACGGCGATCGACGCCCGGGCTTTCCGGGCGAATCACGAACCGCACGGGGATGGTAACCCGCCCGATCGCCCGACTCAATCGCCGAGGCGGGCGGATGGCTCCCGGGGCCGTCCGGCGAGACCGGGATGGGGATCCGGATCAGGGGCGGGCGGGGCGGGACTGGCGGGACTGGCCGGTCGGCATCGCGGCGAGGAATTCCAGGGTGGGGACGAGGTACGAGGTCATCGACGGCTGGCACGCGGCCCACGCCGCGGAGCCCTCGGTGGCGACGTAGACGACCCGGCCCTGGACCGGGACGCGGGCGACCACCCCCTTGTCGACCAGGTAGAGCAGCAGCGCGACCCGGCGGGCCAGGGGCGCCTTCGACCAGTAGGACGAGCCCGAGAGGTCATTCTCCATGTGCAATCCGGCGAATCGGAGTGCCTCGGTCAGCAGGGCTTCCAGGTGTTCCGGATTGCGGTGGAGTCGATAGTGGGCCAGGCGGCCGGTCCACAGGCGGGAGAAATCGCGGACGGTTGAAGCGGACACTTTGGGGGTCGGCCCTTCGGGGAAAATCGCGGCCCCGGGCACGTTTCGGGGCCTTCTTCTCTCTCCATCATACGCCACCCGGCAAGGTTCGTGTCGCAGAAAATGCGAGGACGGCGGGCGGGGCCGGGCGTCGAATCGCTTTGACAGTCGCCGTGCGTTTCATTATGGTGCGACGATGGGGTTTATGCCGTGCATGGGCCGGCGGCGCGGAACCCGGATCCCCTCGAAATGACGCGGTCGCCCGTGGCCGCCCGAACGCACTCGACTCACGGATGCGATCTCGCTCATGTTTCAATCGCTCGCCAGGCTGGTCGACCGCCGGGGATGGGTCATCGTGGCGGCCTGGGCGGTCGCCACGGCCGGGCTCTTCCTGATCCACCCGAACTGGGACTCGGTGAGCAAGGACGACGACGTCGGCTTCTTCCCGGCGGGCTATCCCAGCGTGGTCGGCCAGTCGCTGCTCAGGAAGGGATTCCCCAGGGACGTTGCCAGCTCGCAGGCGGTCCTGGTGGTCGAGCGGCCCGACGGCAAGCTCTCGCGGCCCGATTATGACTACATCGTCGCCCTCTCCTCGCGGCTCAGCCGGCTCAAGATGGACGAGCCCCGGCTGGGGATCCGGCAGGTGATCGACTACCGCCTCCCGGTCCTCGGCCCGCGCCTGATCGGCGACCGGGTCGACGGCCCCGGCCAGTCGTCGCTCGTGCTGGTCTCCCTCAATGGGACGTACATCGCCAAGGAGACCCGGATCACGATGGATCGGATCGGGATGGTCCTCGACGCGTTCGAGCGGCCGCCCGAGGGCCTCAACGTGAAGATGACCGGCTCGGCCTCCGTCGGCCACGACATGAACAACGCGGCCAACGCGAGCATGTCGAAGACGACCTATTCGACGATCGGCCTGGTGATCGCCATCCTCCTGGTCGTCTACCGGTCGCCCCTCCTGGCGCTCCTCCCCCTGGTGACGATCGCCCTGTCGGTCCAGGTCTCGCTCATGGCGATCGCCTCGTTGACGCTGATCCGGGTCCTGCACTTCCAGGTGATCAACATCACCAACATCTTCGTGATCGTGGTCCTGTTCGGGGCGGGGACGGATTATTGCCTGTTCCTGATCGCCCGGTACCGCGAGGAGCTGGCCCGGGGCCGGACCGGGCCCGAGGCGCTCCGTGAGGCGATCGAGCAGGTCGGCGGGGCGCTGGTCGCCAGCGCGGGGACGGTGGTCGTCGGCCTGGGGATGCTCTCGTTCTCCAGCTTCGCCAAGATCCGATACACCGGCCCGGCGATCGCCCTGAGCCTGGTGGTCGGCCTGCTGGCCGCGCTGACGCTGGCCCCGGTCCTCCTCCACTGGCTGAGGGGGGCGGTCTTCTTCCCGTTCCGGCCCCCCCACCACGAGAAGGGGGCCGACCCCGAACAGGAGGGCCGGGCGCAGATCCCCATGGCCGCGTTCTGGGAGAAGGTCGCCTCGATGGTCATCCGCCGGCCCGGGATGATCCTGACGGCCAGCCTGGCGGCCCTGGCCCCGTTCGCGATCTACGGGGCCTCGGTCACACCGAATTACAGCCAGCTCACCGACCTCAGCCCCGACCAGCCCAGCATCATCGGCTCCAAGGTCGTCCGCAACTACTTCTCGGCGGGGGAACTCGGGCCGACCGCCGTCCTGATCGAGCATCCCCGGGTCGATTTCCGGTCGGATCCCGGCCGGGCCGCCATCGAGAAGCTCTGCAAGAAGCTCGCCGGGCTGGACAACATGGCCGAGGTCCGGTCGATCTCGCGGCCCCTGGGGGCCTCCCCGGAGAACTTCCAGGAGCGGATCTTCGACCGGGGCCGGAGGCCGTTCGTCGACTCCCGGTACAGCTCGACCGCGCCGGCCAACCCGGCGGACCTCGACCACATCACCCGGATCGACCTGATCTTCAAGTCCGACCCGTTCTCGGTGCAGAGCCTGGCGACGCTCGACGAGGTCCGCCGGGTCGTCCGCGAGGCCGGGCAGGCGGGGGGCCCGCTCGAAGGGATGACCACGACCGGGCTCTCGGGCTCGACCGCGATGGTCGCCGACATCAAGGCGGTCACCACCCTGGACCAGAACCGGATGTACTGGCTGGTGACGCTCGGCGTCTACGTCATCCTCGTCCTGATGCTCCGGCGGCCCGGGATCTGCCTCTACCTGATCGCCACGGTGGTCATCGGCTACCTCGCCTCGCTCGGGATCACCGAGCTGGCCTTCCGCGCCATCCACGAGGGCCCCGACCCCTGGGTCGGGCTCGACTGGAAGGTCAGCTTCTTCCTGTTCGTGATCCTGGTGGCCGTGGGCGAGGATTACAACATCTTCCTCATGTCCCGGGTCCTGGAAGAGGAGAAGAAGCACGGGACGGTGGAGGGGACCCGCCAGGCGATCATGCACACCGGCGGGATCATCAGCTCATGCGGCCTGATCATGGCCGGGACCCTGGGCTCGATGCTCACCAGCAGCCTGTCGGCGCTCAAGGAGCTGGGATTCGCCCTCGCCCTGGGGGTGATCCTCGATACGTTCATCGTCCGGCCGATCCTCGTCCCGGCGTTCGTGATCCTGGTCCATCGCTTCAAGATCCGGCTCGGCTCGGCGAAGGAACCGATCATCCACAAGCCCGCCGAGGTCTCGACCCCTTCGACCTCCTGACGGCCGGGCCGGACCCATCGGAGCACCGGACCATGACGCGCGCGATCGTCCTCGGCGGCCTGGCCCTGGCCCTCCTGGCGCCGACGGCCCGAGTCCGGGGCCAGGAGGTCGACCGGGGCCGGATCCAGGCCCAGGCGGCCGGGCAGGCGGCCGAGGCCGACCGGCTGTTCAAGCGCGGCGAGTGGGAGCCGGCGATGGCGCTCTACGAGGCCGAGCGGGCCTCCCGGGCCGCGCTCGGCGATGACCGCTATGAGGCCTACGCGCTCCGCGCGATCGGCCTCTGCCGGGCCGAGCTGGGCGACGACGAGGCGGCCATCGACGCCTGGAAACAGGCCAGGGCCCTCGACCTCAAACGGGACGACAAGGGCTATGCCGGCTACGACGACTTCCTGGCCGCCCAGGCCGAGGTCCGGCTGGGCCGGCCGACCGACGCCATCAAGACCCTCGACCGGGCATTCCCGCTCCTCTCGGAGGCCGTCGACCGCGACCACGAGGCCGACGCCCGGCTGGTGATGACCCGGACCCTGGTCACCCTGGGCCGATCCCGCGAGGCCCGGCCCCACGTGGCGCGGGCCCTGTCCCTGGCCGAGGGGCTGGCCGACGCCTGGAGGATCGCCGACGCCTGGGCGTCCGCCGGCCAGGTGGAAGGGGCCCTGGGCAACCTGTCGATGGCCCTGGAGCGGTTCTCCGACGCCCAGGACGCCTTCGAGCAGCAAGGGAGGGCCGCCGATGCCGCCTGGATGGAGACGGTCACCGGCTCGACCCTGGTCCTCCTGGGCCGGCCCGGCCCGGCCCTGGCCCGGTTCGAGGAGGCCGCCCGGCTCCACCAGCACCTCGAAGACGGGGGGGCGCTGGCCGAGGACCTGACGGCGATCGCCGGCCTTCACCTCGAAGCCGGCCGGCCCGACCCGGCCCTCGCCGCGGGCCGACGCGCCGTCGAATCCGCCCGCGACGCCGACGACCGCGAGCGCGAGGTCGAGGCCCGGGTCCGGCTGGCCCAGGTCGAGGCCCGCCGGGGCGACTGGAAGGCCGCCGCCGAGACGCTCGACGAGGCCGTGACCCTGATCCGCCAGGTCGCGCGCGACGACCCGGCCGAGCAGGTCCGCGTCCTGCTCACCGCGGCCGAGACCGACCGCCGCGCCGGGCTCCATCCCCGCGCCCTGGATCGCCTCGAAGCCGCCCGCCGCCTCGCCGACGATCCTGCCCTGCCGGCACTCAGGCAGGCCGTCGCCGACGCCCTCCGGGCCTTCGGCGACATGAAGAAACGGGGAGATTGAACCGCCAGGATCGCCAGGGAAAGAGGAGACAGCAAGAGGAGGAAAATAGGTCGGCGGCGACCCGGAGGCTGTCGTGCTCCCAGCAGAAGTCGTACGCACATGCCGGCGGGCGACCGCCCGGACGTACAGCTCGTCGGCCTGGACATCGTCGGCATCGGGCCCGTCTCACGCCTCGCGAGTGCCACTCGCGGCGGGCTAACGCATGCCTCCCCGATGGGCGTGGGAGAGCGGCCCCCCGCGATGCCAGGCGGCATCAGCGGCGGGGAGATAGGCGCCCCCAGTCGCGAGCCGGCCGAGTCCATCGGACGATTGCAACTAGTGGGGGTTCGTATACAAACGCGCCAAATTAGAAACTCCCGGGAATCGGGCGACGGATCGTCGGCGCCCGGACCAGGAGGTTTCGTATCAGGTAGGGCGATCCAAAATCGATGGGCCTAACGACCGCTTGCGTGGATTCAGCGAAGTATTAACGGTTCCTGATCAAGATATCGTACCGTCCCCTTGGTCTCGCAAAGGGATTTAACATCGTCTCGATAGCCTCGTCAATTCTCGCTTCCGCCTTTCGGTAGTTCCGTTCCCGTCGAATCCGGAATGCCCCCCCCAATTTCGGAGAAGCCGACTGCTTCGCCCTGGCCATCGATTCCCGCGTCATGATGCCCCTCGTCATGTTGAATGGTTTGGTTTCCATTGTCTCCCGTCTCCCCTGGCAAATCAACAGGGTCGCTAGGTTGTTCAAAAAGACCGCGAATTTCGGGTTCGGTGAACAAACTCACCACATCATTTTCATCTTCAATAAATGAAATATAAAATGTTCTTGCGTGTTTGAATAAGTCATAACATTCCATGTCTTTGACAGGCAATCTAAGAAGTTGTTTTGCCTCATCGCGACTGATGACGTAACCGTGATCGGGGTACGTGTTCACTAATATTTTGGCAACATAAGACGATTCAATGTGGCTTCGATGTTCGTCCTGATCGGGGTTTTTTTGGTTCAATAGGATCTCTGCGTAATGCTGTGCCACCTTCAATTTACTGTTTGCTCGGTTTATCAACGAAGGGTCGAGTTTCTGGACGACGGGGTGGGTATATCGTGCCGCAAAACGAAGACTAGCCCTGAGCACCTCCGCTCTGGGTAGGTCCGTGGAATCAAGGATGGCCTGCCCGCCTTTCAGGACAATTTGTATGGATTGAAGACCAAGATTTACAAACGAATTAGCAATGTCCAATGCAGATATGATGACATTTTCTCGATCAGGGTGGTCTATTTGCGTATCTAGAGGCCCGAGTTCCGACTCAGCATCCATGAAAATTTGAGAAGCTCCAAGAACAAGCAGGGTGGCGGCGCTTTTTGCGTAATCTACGATGACTGCATTGAGTTTGTGGCATCGGTTTCGTAAGAGAAGCGCCAACTTGTATGCGGCGTGAGCATCGCCGCCGGGCGATTCAATCCACAAATCGATTTCCGTAATTCTTTTTGTCGTAGATATTTTCTCATCCAAAAGGCGACGTATCCTCAGAACCAGCGCTCGATCGATCGCTAGTTGAGATAAAAACACAACCAAGACATAACGGGTGAGGGGAACCTCTCCTTCAAAATCATCGATGGGCGAGTCTGTCCCCGTGTTTGAGTGGTTGGATGGTTGGGTTGAATCGTTCATGAAGTTATCTCCCATTCTTGCAGTAATTTCAAGAAGTAGGACACGAATTACAACACGCCGGATCGCCGTTCCGTTAGAGATATTCAGTCAAAACCCTAAGTCTCTAACAGGAAAAATTTTAGCAAACGATGGTTTTTTTCTTGAGGCGGATCAATTTGCATCAGCACGCCGCGTGCCATTGCTCCTCGTTAATTGGTTTGATCGCGGGCGATGGCTTAACATGACTTTTGAAGCAAGTCATGGATCCGGCCCGGCATCGGGTTTTTGTGCAGGTCCCCGAGTTATTGGGCAAGGGGCAGTTCTTGTGCAAAGCCGCGGCCGAGCGTGCCTTCTTCCGATGCCTGAAGGAGTTGCGGCAGATGGCCCGGCAGTCGAGGGCCCAGGCCCCGGCCGCGGACGCCGGGCCGGACCGGGCGATGATGGGTTCGTTTTTGGAGGCGTGGGAGGCGGGCCGGCGGATGGATGCTGAGTTCGACGCGATGTATGCCGACCTGGACATCCCGAAAGATCGGCGGCCGGCCCACTCCCCCCATCTCCCGCCGATCGGGGGCGGGGTGGACGTCCCGATCGCGATCGGGCGGCGACGCTGACCCGCCCCGGCCCTCCTGTTCCCTGGAAACGGCCCGCCCGGGGCGAGCCGCGCGGGGACGGTCCGCGCGGGGGCCGGGATCGTTGGCCCGAGCCGGTCGCCGGAGGGCAGGCCGGGATCCACGGCCCGGTGTTGATCTTCCCCGTCCATCCGGGCCCCGGAGAGGTCGGGGGCGGGACCCTGGCCGGCCCCTCGGCGGACCGATCGGCGTTGCATCGGCGGGCGACTTCCGTTAAGTATGGGCGCCGGCGAAGGTCGGGGCGCCTCGGGGCGCCCCGGCAACCCCCCACAAGGATAACGGGGGGCTGGCCGCGAAGGATCTCGCGGCGAGGCCGGAACGCACGGGCCGGACCCCGCTCCGGCCCGACTCCCACGGAAGGGGGCCCCGCGGTGAAGCGGGTCTTTCTCGTCGGTATCACCGGCTCGATGGCGATCGCGGTGGCCGGGTGCAGCCTGGCACCCCGGAGCTTCCGCGACCTGCTCCACCCGGCGCCGATCGTCCGGGCCCGCGCCATGGGCATGGATGAAAAGCAGCCCGAGGGCGTCGCGATCCCCTCGATGATCGCGCGGCTCAACGATCCCGACCGCGTGGTCCGGATGACCGCCAACGACGGCCTCAAGGAGCGGACCCACCGCGACTTCGGGTTCGTCGCCTGGGCCTCGTCCGAGGAGCGGTCGCAGGCGATCAGACGCTGGCAGGCGTGGTGGGACGACCGCCGCGCCCAGGCCGGCTTTCCAAAGGATGCGGAATTGCGTAAAGTCGCGGCCCGACCCGACCGACGGCGTCGGAAGGGCCGGAAGGACGTCCAGGGAGGGACTTCAACATGGCCGACGGCCGAGCCGATGCAATCTCCCCCCTGAACCCGTCCCGGGCCGCGTCCGGCGTGGTCGCCTATCTCGGCCGGATGGCGATCCTGGGGTGTTCCGCCGCCGGATCCCTGATCTTCCCGGCGCGGGCCTCGGGCTCGCTGTTCTCGGAGACGACCCGCCAGATCGACCGACTCCTGGCCGTCGGGGTGCCGATGATGGCGCTGATCCATGTCGGGATGGGGTCGTTCCTGGCGATGCAGGCCTATTTCGGCGCGACGTTCATCGACGGGATCGGGCCGGTCGTGGGCGTGGGCCTGATCCGGAACCTGTCGCCGCTGCTGACCGGGTTCTTCATGGCCGGCCTGATGGCGTCGCGGGCCGTCCCCGAGTTTCGAGGCCGGGCCCATCCGCCGGCCGATGCGGCCCGGATGGCGGCGGCCCGGATGGCGGCGGCGATGGTCGCCGGGCCGGTCCTGACGGCCTGGGGGTCGCTCGTCGGGATCGCGGCCGGGTGGGCGGTCGCCCGGTCGATGATGGGAGTCAGCCTGCCGGCCTTCTTCGACCTGTTCCTGGAGATGCTCTGGGCCCGCGACATCGTCGGCCTGGCGGTCAAGGGGGCTGCGTTCGGGATGGTCGCCGCGCTGTTCGGCTGCCAGGAAGGGCTGTCGAGGGCCGGGTCCGAGGACGACCCCGAGGCCGACTGCTCGGCGGCGGGGCGGGCCGCCTGCCTGGCGTCGCTGGCGATCCTGGCGATCAACAGCGGTTGGTTCCTCCTGGTGTACCACGCCGGATCCCCGTTCGGCCCGACGGTGCTCGCCCCGCCGACGCGGTGAACCGGCCCGGCGGGCGATCGGCGGCCGGGCCCCCGATCGAGTGCGAGATGGATCGACGAACCCCGAAGCCCCCCAGGGGAAGGAACCCCGATGAGTGCGCGAGCCTCGGGACGCGAGATCCGCGTCGGTTTGGTGGTCGTCCTGGCGATGGCGGCCTTGCTCGGCCTGCTCGGCCTGGCGGCCGGCGGCCCGGGCTTCCTGTCGGAGCGTCGCCAGATCGACGTTGATTTCCGCGACGGCCAGGGGATCCGGCCGGGGAGCCAGGTCCGGATCGCGGGGATCGACTCGGGCCGGGTGGTCGCCGTCACCCTGGCCGAGGTCGACGGGGTTCTCCGGGCCCGGGTCCGCCTGGCGGTCCCGGCCGAACTGGCCGTCCGGTTCAAGCAGGACGCCCGGATCACGATCCAGTCGAGCCTGACCGGCCAGTCGCGGGTCAACATCCTCTCGACCGGCCAGTCGGGCGTCGCCCTGGCGGCCGGCAAGGTGGTGGTGGGGGTGGAGACCTCGATGTTCGACCCGATCCTGGAGCAGGTCGGGCTCGGGCCGGTCGAGCGGAGCCACCTGGGGCACACGATCGGCGAGATCCGCGAGACGGTCGACGCCTCATCGCCCCAGGTCCGCCAGATCATCGGGTCGGTCCGCGAGCTGACCACCGGCCTCCGCGACACCGGCGCCGCGGTCCGGCCGATGGTCGAGTCGACCGTGGGCCACGTCGACGACGCCGCCCGACGGATGGCCGGGGCCTATCCCAAGGTCGAATCGGCGCTGGTGCAGGTGGTCGCCCTGACGGCCCGGGTCGACGGCCTGCTCGCCGAGAATCGGCCCAACATCAAGGATACGATCGCCAGCCTCCGCGACCTGGCGGCCACGCTCCGGATGGTCGTGGCCCGGGACCAGGAGAAGGTGGCGACCCTGCTCGATCGCCTGGACGGGACCCGGAACCGGGCCGACCTGGCCCTCTACAACGTCAAGCAGATCACCGACGCGGTCGTCGCCGGGATCGCCCGGAACCGGGTCGACGTCGAGCGGACCGTCGCCAACGTCAAGGACGCGACCGACTGGGGGAGCAAGCTGGTCCAGAAGATCTACGCCAACCCGTTCGTGCTCAGCCCCCTGTACAAGCCGACCATGGAGGATGTCCGGGTCCAGAGCGTGTACGACTCGGCCCAGGTGTTCGCCAACGGGGCCCAGAAGCTGGAGGATGCGGTCAAGACGCTGGAGGTGCTCCAGGCCCGGCCCAACTCGCCATTGCAGCGCGACGAGCTGGAGGTCGTCCGCCGGCAGATCGTCGAGGTGACCGGCCGGCTCGGGCAGATGTCGCAGCAGCTCAGCGAGGCGATGAAGCCGCGGAACAAGCGCGGCGAGGCCCTGAGATGAGCCGGGGGTGGGGTCGCTCCCCATTTTCCGGTCTTTTGTTAAATCCGGCCCATCTTCCGCGCCGATGATAAGGGTGTGGAAGCCCGAGGCGGATGCCCCGGGCCTCACGGCGGAGCCTCGGAAGGACCTCGCGGGCGGCGGAGTGCCGTCGGCGGCCCTGGACGCGGCCTCCGTGGGTCTTTGATGAACAACGCCCGGGGCCACCGACCAGGCGACTTCGGGCCGAGACACCTAGAAGGGGGAGGCTGAGATGGAAATCCACGGGGCAGGAGGGGCGCAAGGCCCCCAACCGATCTATCCGCGACTGGCCGCTTTCGGGGTGGATGCCGGCCAGACCGTCCACGCGGGGACGCCTCGCGACCATGTCGAGATCTCGCCGCTGGGCCAGATGCTCGACGGGATCAGCCGGCTCCCCGAGATCCGTCACGAGAAGGTCGAGGAGATCCGCCAGCAGATCGCCTCGGGGTCTTACGAGACTCCCGAGAAGATCCAGGTCGCCCTCGACCGGCTCCTCGACGAGCTCAGCGGCTTCTGATCGGGCCGGGCGGCACTGGTGGCCGGCCCACCAGTGCACCCGCTCGATCGGCGATCCGAGACGGCCGGCCGCCGAGGCCGGCCCGATTCCGGCGACTCCGCTCTGGCAATCGTCGACCCGACGGGGAACAATCGAGTTCGGGTCGATTGCCCCCCGGTCGTTCCCTTCAATCCGACGCCCTGTCTCGCGTTCGCGGGCAGATCGCCGGTCCGGGGAGGGCCCTCGCGAACCGCCTGAGATGCACCCATGGCCGCCTCCCACGATCGAGTCCCCCCGGCGACGGAGCAGGCCCTCGGGGCGCTCCTGGTTCGGGATGGGCTGCTCTCGTCCTCCCAGCTGCTCGCCGTCCAGCAATATGGCTGGGAGCACAACCTCGACCTCCTTCAGTCGATCCTCAAGCTCAAGCTGATCCCCGAGGAGAAGCTCCATGCGGCCCTGGCCGAGAAGGGGTCTATGGTCGCCGTCGACCACCAGGCTCCGGGCCCCCGAGAGGCCAATGGCTCCACTCCGGCCCCGGCCGCCGGATCATGGCGGGTCAATGCATCACAGTCGGTCGGGACATTCCCCGTCCTGTCCTCCGGCCCGATGGGGAATCTCGCCCTCCCCATACCCGTCCCGGCCGGGGCGAATTCGCCCCAATCCCCGACATCAACCGTGCCCGTCCCGGTCGAGAAGACCGGGCGGCCGACCGAGCTCGCCCCGATCGAGCGCGACCTCCGCAAGGAGCTGACCGAGATCGCCTCGTCGGCCGCCTCGTCCGACCTGGTCGCGCAGATCTTCGACCGGGCCATCGAGACCCGGGCCACGGATATCCACTTCGACCCGCAGGAGGCCTCGTTCCGGATCCGATTCCGGATCGACGGGCAGCTCCACGATGTCGTCGACCTGGAGCCCGCGTATACGACCTCGCTTGTCAGCCGGCTCAAGGTCCTGTCCAACATGAACATCGTCGAGAGGCGACACTCGCAGGACGGGCGGATCCAGTACCGGCACCGCGAACTGATCCGCGACCTCCGGGTCGCCACGCTCCCCACGGCCCTGGGCGAGAAGGTGGTCATCCGGATCCACGAGGCGTCGAACCAGGCCTACGGATTCGACATGCTCGGGCTCAACCCCGAGCAATCCGAGCTGCTCGCCGGGATCTGCGCCAAGCCCTACGGCGCCGTGCTCGTCGCCGGGCCGGTCGGCGCCGGCAAGACGACCACGCTCTACACCTGCCTGAACCGGGTCAACGTGTCGACCCGCAACGTGATGACCATCGAGGATCCGATCGAGCGCCGGGTCCCCGGGGTCAACCAGCTCCAGGTCGACAACCGGATCGACATGACCTTCGGCTCGGGCCTCCGGTCCATGCTCCGCCAGGATCCCGACGTGATCATGATCGGCGAGATCCGCGACGAGGAGACCGCGCACATCGGGATCCGCGCGGCCCTGACCGGGGTCCTCGTCTTCAGCACGATCCACGCGTCCGACGCCCCGAGCACGCTGGGCAACCTGTACGACTTCAAGATCCCCGGCTATCTCCTCTCCAACACGCTCCTGGCGGTGATCTCGCAACGCCTCCTCCGCAAGATCTGCACGTATTGCAAGGTCAGTTTCGAGGCCACCGAGCAGCAGATTTCCATGCTTGGGCTGGACCCGTCCGAGCACAAGGGGCTGACCCTCTCCCGGGGCGAGGGCTGCCCGGCCTGCTTCCAGACCGGCTATCTCGGCCGATCGGGGATCTTCGAGATCCTGGACGTCAACGAGACGATCCGCGAGCTGATCTTCCAGCAGATCGCCAAGGACGTCCTCCGCCGGGTCGCCTCCGACATGGGAATGCGAACGTTGCGGCAGAGCGCGGTCGATAAGGTACTGGACGGCTCGACCACCCTCGAAGAAGTCTATCGGGTCGTCTCGATGTGACGACGGCCCGGGGTCGAGCCTTGGCCGAGATTGTCCCGACAGGAGGTCGGCGATGCGTCCCGAATCGATCAAGGGCCTGGCGGCGGCCGTCGCCGTCGGCCTGATCCTCTCCACCAGCCTGGGATCGAAGGCCAGCCGGGGCGACGAGCCGAACCGCCTGGGCCGCCTGTTCCGGATGGGCTCGGGCGGCCCGTCCGGGCCCGTCTCGTCCCCCCCCTCGTCCGGCTCGTCCCTCTCGACCGCCCCGGCCCCGAGCTATTCCGGCCAGCCGGCCCTCTCGACCCCGCCATCGGGGCCCGTCGGCGGCCCGAATTCGCCCCGGGTCCAGCCCCGGGCCCGCGTCAGCCGTCCGGCCACCGAGGCCGATCCGCTGGTGACCCGGGTGTCGCTGGGCCGGTCCGACACCGGTGGCCAGTTCGGGATGTTCCTCCAGGTCTTCGCCGACGGCACGGTGATCGACGGCGAGGGGGTCCACCGCGTCCCCGCCGACGCGATCCGGCCGATCGTCGAGGCCGTCTCCTCGGGCGACCTCGCCAGGCTCAAGGGCCATTGCGGAGGCCCGGCCGGCGACTTCATCGAGAACGTCCACGTCGTCACCTACGAACGGTCATTGGGCCGGCTCCGGGCCAACGCGTTCTCCTACTCGGGCAACCCCCAGGGCTGCGATCATGCCGTCCACAACCTCCAGAAGGTCCTGGACGACCTCCAGACCAGGCTCGGCCCCGCCAGCCCGGCCGCGGCCTCGACGCCCTCGCCCGCCCCGATGATCCCGGCCTCCCCCCCGGTGCCGCTGACCACCATCCCCTGAGGATCGACGCCGGCGATCCGGGAGCTCTCGCACCCGTCGAGTGGTCCGGCGGGGGCGAGGTTGCTAGAATGAGGGGCGTGATCGATTCGAGGACCGGGCCCGAGGATGACCACCCATGGCGGACCCCACGCCCCTCGGACCGACCCTCGCCCAGGGGAACGCGGAAGACAAGTTCCGCGAATTCCTGGAGATCCGGGGCGAGAAGCTGACCGAACCCCGGCGCATCCTGGTTCGACACATCTTCGACTCGCACAAGCACTTCGACGCCGATGAGCTGGTCGCCGACCTCCGGGCCGCCGGCCGTCAGGTCAGCCGGGCCACGGTCTACCGGACCCTCCGGCTCCTGGTCGAGGCCGGGCTCCTCCGCGAGCTCCGGCTCACCAACCGGACCGCCTACGAGCACGATTTCGGCTATCCCTCGCACGACCACATGCATTGCACCGAATGCAACCGGATCATCGAGTTCCGCAACGACGAGATCCGGGGCCTCCGCGAGGCGATCAGCACCGAGCACGGCTTCCGCGCCTCGGCCCATCGGTTCGTCATCACCGGAGTTTGCCCCGCTTGCAGCCGGGCCCGGAGCCCCCGGCGGCGGCTCGACCTGATCTGATCCCGGGCCGATGCCCGTCGGGAAGACCTCCCGGGATCGCCCGTCATTCGAGGTATCCCAGGTCGGACAGCCGCTGCTCGATCAGCGCGGCCTCCTCGGGCGTGTAATCGAACCGGGGCTGGTGCGGCCCGGCGACGGCCGGATGGGCCGGGTCCCATCGGAGGTCGGGGCGATCCCGGCCGCGATCGCCGAGGCAAGCCAGGGGCGTCCCCTCGACGTGGCCGGGGGCCGGCAGGTCGAACCAGGCGAGGATCGACGGGGCGATGTCGCGGAGGTCGGCCCGGAGGGTCCGGCCGGGGTCGATCCCGGGCCCGGACAGGGCGACCACGCCTTCCGGGCGGTGGGTCCCGGGCATCATCGGGTCGGGCTCGATCCAGTCGCGGCCGGCCGAGAGCTTGCATCGGACCCAGTACGGCTCGTCCGGCGGGGCGATCAGGTCGGGGAAGCCCTCGCGGGCCGGGTCGACCCCGTAGGCCTCGGCGGTCGAGATCACGGTCGGGAACAGCCGGGCGCCGGTCTCCGGGTGCCTCGCCTCGGCGAGCGCGGAGGCCGCGGCGGCCCGGGCGTCGTCGACCTGCCGGGGGGTGACGAGCGGGGCGCCGGGGCGCCGGTCGGCGGAGTTCAGGTAGATCATGGCCGCCGTGTCCTGGTGGGGCGCGAAGGCCAGGGTCCGCTTCCAGTCGAAGGGGAACTGGGCCGCGACCGACTGGTCGAACGAGGCCGATCGGGCCTCGGGGTCGTCGCGCTTGGCCCCCCAGAGGCGGACGCGCTCGACGGCCTGGGTGGCCCGACGCCTGAGCCGGCCGGCCACCCCCGGCATCCGGGCGATCCCGGCGTCGACCAGGACCCTGTTGACGTGGACCCGGCCCAGGCACGGGCCGAACCCGTGGTCGCTGACCACCATCACGCCCGCCCCTCGGGCCTCGGCCAGCTCGCAGAGCCGGCCGATGGCCCGGTCCAGGCCGGCCATCACCGACCCGGCGGCGGCGACCATCGGGGGGTCGGCGATGCCGGTCTCGTCGACGTCCAGGTAACGCCAGGCGCGATGCTGGAACGGGTCGAGGTTCTGGAACTGGACCAGGAGCGCCGACCAGTCCGGCGCCATCCGGTCGGCGAGCAGCCCCGCATCGGCCCCGGCCGCGAACACCTCGACCGTCTGGCGGGCGTTCTCGGACATCTCGGCGAGGTCGCGGGGCGGCCGTTTCCAGATCGTCCGGAGGTGGTAGCCGGGGATCTCGGCCCGGAGCCGATCGGCGAACCCGGGGGCGCCCGAGAGGGCGGCCTCCAGGTGGGGGGCGTCCATCCCCGAGACGACGATCCCCCGGACCGGCAGGGGCGGATAGGTCACCGGCAGGTTCAGGCTGACGACCGATCGGCCGGAGTCGGAGAGCTGATGCCAGAAGGTCGGGACCCGGACGCGGCGGGCGTGGTTGACCTTGAGCTTGCCTGCGGCCGCGTCGAAATAGCGGTGGTCGAAGACGCCGTGTCGGGCCGGGCCGGCCCCGGTCATCATGGTGGTCCAGGCCGCCGAGGTGACCGGCGGGATGCATGATCGCAGGGTCCCGTGCGCGGATCGGGCCAGCAAGGCCCGGAGGTTGGGCATCAGGCCGCGCCCGATCATCGGGTCGAGCACGGCCCAGGTCGCCCCGTCGAGGCCCAGGATGACCAGGCGTTCCGTCCTTGGCATGGGCCCCTCCTGGAGCATCGGGCCGGTCGGGTAATCGCCCGGGGGGACGATCGGCGTCCCGGGGATCGTAAGTCAAAGCCGAGGGTCGGTCAATCCGGGGTTCGGGCCGCCCCGACGGGCCGGGCGTCGCGTCGCCCCCGGCTGTCGCCGATCGGCCCCCGATCTCGATGACCCTGGGGGGGACGGGACCGGCCTTCACGCTTGCGGAAGCGATCGTGGTCCGCTACTCTGACCCCCATCGCGGTGATCTTCTCGGATGAGCGACCTCAGATGATAACGATCGCGGGATGCGCCACGCGAGGCCGCGGGGCGGTGCCCCTCCGACGGTTCGTGCCGTCGGGAAACCCGCCTCGCGTCAGGGAGCGATGAAACGGATGTCACAACTCACCACCTCGCCGCACCGTTCCGACCGTGCCCAGTTGGAGAAGCTCTGCACGTCGATCCGAGGCAAGCTCCAGTTCATGGACTACCTGGTCCGGGCGGCCGTCGCCGACGTCGACCGGTTCGATGCCGAGGGCGACCCCGGGACCCGGATCTTCCTCCGCCAGCTGATCGAGATGCACTCGTCCAACCTGGCCATCGAGTGCGAGAACATGCGGCTCGTCGGCGAGCTCTGCCACTCGCTGGAGTCGGCCGTCAACGTCGGCCCCGCCGACTATCATGCCAACGGAGACGCCGCATGAACACCATCAACCGCGGACCCCTCGGCACCGCCTACCTCGTCGGCCGGGAGCCCATCGCGACCGGCGCGGCCGAGCCCCCCCCTGCCCCGGCCATGACCCCGGCCACCCCCCGCCCCTCGCTCGTCTCCGGCGAGCTGATCCGGTCGATCGCCGAGGTCAAGGGCCAGGCCCAGTTCCTCCTCTACCTCGCCGACCAGATCGAGGATTCGCTCCATCAGCTCATCGAGGAGCATGACGAGTCCCAGGACGCCTTCCTCTGCCGGATCCTGGGCATGTACTCGGCCCAACTGGAGAGCAAGCACCAGGGGCTCGGCGACCGGATCGCCGAGACCTGCCAGGAGGTTTATGTCACCGTCCGCGAATATGACGCCGTCTGAGGCCTTCGCGACGACGCCGATCGAACAAGACGCCCGCCGGAACGCCCGCGATGAGGGCGATCCGGCGGGCGTCTCATTGGGGACCGGGGCGGATGTCGTCCTCCGCCCCGATCAATTCAAGAGAGCCGGGTCGGCCGGCATGGATAGAGGCGGCCGACCCCGAGCTGGAAGATGATCTGGAGGGCCTTGATCGCCTCGCGCATGTTGATCTTCGAGTAGCCCGAGCGGCGGTTCTCGAAGGTGATCGGGGTCTCGTCCATCCGACAGCCGACGGTCCGGCACCAGTAGAGGATCTCTTCCATGAACGAGTAGCCGCGCGATCGGACGCAATTCAGGTCGATCTGGCGGAGCTTCGAGACGCGGTAGCAGCGGAACGAGCCGCTGTTGTCCCTGGTCCGGAGCCCCAGGAATAGCCGGGCGTAGACGTTGATGCCCGTGCTCATGAACTTCCGCTTGAGGTTGAACTCGCCCTCGACCCCGCCCCCGGGGATGTATCGCGAGCCGATCATCACGTCGCTCCGGTCCATCCCGGCCAGGAGCATGGGGATGTAGCGGGGCGGGTGGCTGAAATCGGCGTCGAGGTTGAGGAAATAGTCGTAGCCGTTGTCGATGGCGTATTTCATGCCCGTCAGGACGGCCGTGCCCAGCCCGAGCTTGCCCGAGCGGTGGATCACGTGGATGTCCGGCAGGGTCGCCCGGAGGTCATCGGCGATCTCGCCCGTCCCGTCCGGCGAGTTGTCGTCGATGACCAGGATCGAGGCATGCGGGGCATGCTCCCGGATCGCCTCGACGAGCGGGCGGAGGTTGGTCGCCTCGTCGTAAGTCGCAAGCGACACGAGGAGTCGGGGCGGTGCGTCGGCGGGTGCGTGTTTCGATTCGATGGGCACGGCGTCGGAATCCCCGATTGCGGCCTGAGGCGGACGTCGGTTGCTCGCGCGACACCGGACCTTTTAACCCAAACCGGCGAATCCCTCAATCTCATCATACGGAGGAATCGCCGGGACGGTTCGAATTGGGCCCCGCGGTGGAGGGTCGCTTGGGGAAAAGCAGGTGTCGCCGCCTCCGCCGAGGCCCCTCCTCTCGGGAAGGGGGGGCCGGGGAGCACCGGGACGACGTCGAGGCGACACCTGCTCTTTGCGGGGGCGGCGGCCCGGCTCCTCGGGCGGCTCGCCGGGTTCGGGCGCCCGCGGTCGGTCGACCGGCGGTGCTTTTAATCGGGGTCGCGGGCCTGCGTCATTCGCGAGAAGAGCTGGCCGAAGGGGGCGAATCGCTGCTCGCCGTCGGCCCAGAGCGTCGGGCGATCGGCCAGGGGTGAGGTCGCCTCCGCCTCCGCCTCCTCGTCGGGCGAGGCCAGCTCCGGCTCCGGCTCGGGACGGCCCCGCCGCCCCTGATTCTCGGTCCACTCGTGCCAGGCCTGGAGGGCGGCGTAATGATCGTGGACCGCCTCCTCGCCGCCCTCGGCGCCGGCCGGGACCCCGACGGGGAGGGCCGCAAGCTCGCCGGATTCATCGAAGACCGAGGCGTCTTCAGGCTCCCAGCCGACCTCGATCAGGTTGTCCTCGACCCGGAGGGGAGGCTTGCCCGGGCCCATCAGGGACGGACGTGCCGGCCCGACCGGCGATGCCTCGACGACCGCCGGCGCGACCTCGGCCCGCTCCGGGGGCGGCGAGGGCCGGGCGGCCGGCCCGATCGCGCCGATCGAGCCGACCCGGCGGAGGATCCGCCTGGGGTTCCCGCCGGCGTCGCGATGGACCGCCTCGACCTCCTCGGTCGACCAGGCCCTGGCGGGCCGGAGCCGGGCGAGCAGCTCGCCGGCCTCGTCGGCGTCGATCGGGCCGAGATGGACCCGGGCGGCCAGGCGGGCCTCGATCGAGGCGAAGGGTCGGGTCGAGAAGCGCCGGGCCAGGGCGGTCTGGCCGACCAGGGCGAGCGCGGAAAAGCCATCGGCCCGACCGAGCCGGTTGGCCAGGATCCGGATCTCCTCCCAGACGTCCCCGGAGAGGTTGTGGGCCTCCTCGACCGCCAGGGCCCGCCGGTCGCCTTCGACGTGTCGATCGGCCAGGAAATCGCCCAGGTCGACCCGCGAGGGGCCCGAGTCGCCCGGACCGACCATCCCCAGCCCGTGGCCGATCAGCCGGTAGAGGTCGGCCGGCCTGTCGGCGGGCGTCAGGTCGACTTCGAGCCATCGGGGGGCACCGGGCGTCTCGTCTTCGAGCTTCCGGCGGAGCCAGGTCTTGCCGACCCCGGCCTCTCCGGTCAGGAGGATCGGCCCGGACCCGATCGCGGCCCGGCAGAGTTCCAGGGCCGCCCGTCGGCTCGGCAGGAGGAACGGATCGCCGGGCCGGGGCCGGGGATTTCGGGCGTCCGCTTCCGGGCGGGTCGTCGGTCGATCCATCTCGCTCCCTTTCCGGACCCCCGGGGCCCGGGGTGGGCCCGCCCCGGGCGTCCTCGACCCGGACGACGACCCGGCCTTTCTTGGCCGGGGTCGCCGGATCAGCCTGAGAGGGACTATCGGAGCAATCCCGCGTCGGCTTGAACCCGGCCCGTCGGGATCCCCGGCGCATTGCCGGAGGGGTGGGCGGTGCCGATCCTCGCGGTTAGAATGATCCCGCCCGGCGGCTCGTCCGGGGCGGTCGGGACGAATCATCGGCGACGGGGCGGGCGATCATGGGCGAATGGGCCATCCGGGTACAGGGCCTCACCAAGCATTACCCGGGACGGGACGGCCCGGTGGTCGCGGTCGACGGCCTCGACCTGGACATCCCGGCCGGCGAGTGCTTCGGCCTGCTCGGGCCCAACGGCGCGGGGAAGACGACGACCGTCGAGATCCTGGAGGGCCTGACCACGCCGACCTCGGGCGAGGTCGAGGTCCTGGGCCGCCGGTGGGAGTCGGACGCGTCGGCGATCCGCGAGCGGATCGGCGTGACCCTCCAGGAGACCCGATTCCCCGAGAAGTCGACCCTCCGCGAGCTGGTGGGGATGTTCCGCGGCTTCTATCGCGACGGCCTGGAGCCGGGCGACGTCCTGGCCCGGGTCTCGCTGGAGGGCAAGGCAAACTCCTACGTCGAGCAGCTCTCCGGCGGCCAGCGGCAGCGGCTGGCCGTGGCGGTCGCCCTGGTGGGCGACCCGGAGCTGCTGTTCCTCGACGAGCCGACGACCGGCCTCGACCCCCAGTCGCGTCGGCAGCTCTGGGACGTGGTCCTCGACCTCAAGGCCCGGGGGCGGACGACCGTCCTGACCACCCATTACATGGACGAGGCCGAGCGGCTCTGCGACCGGGTGGCGATCGTCGACCAGGGCCGGCTGATCGCCCTGGGCTCGCCCGCCGACCTGATCGCCCGGATGGGCGGAGAGCACGTCGTCGAGTTCGCCGTCGGCGGCGACGGCCCCCCGCCCGACCCGTCGGAGTTCGTCGGCCTGGCGACGGTCCTCGGGGCCCGCGCCGAGGGGGACGGCTATACCCTGACCGTCGGGGCCCCGCACCGGGCCATCCCCGCCCTGCTCGACCAACTGGAGGCGGCCGACCGGCCCCTGGCCCGGCTGACGACCCGCCAGGTCAGCCTCGAAGACGTCTTCGTCGCCCTGACCGGCCGGCATCTCCGCGAGTCCGACGGCGCCGAGGCCCCGGTCGAGCCCCCCCGAGCCGGCCGGGGGCGCCGTCGGCCTTGACCCGGCCGGGACCGCCCGCGACCCGACCCCGCCCGACGATCAGGACACCGGACGCATGTCGCAATACCACCCGCTCCGAGGGCTCTACCTGGCCCGGCTCCGCGAATTCTACCGCCAGCCGGCCCGGCTGTTCTGGGTCTACGGCTTCCCGACCGTCCTGGCGCTCGGCCTGGGATGGGCCTTCCAGGGCCGGGTCCCCGACCGGATCCAGGTCGACCTCGTCCGGAACGCCGCCTCCGACCCGATCCGGAAGACGCTCGAAGACCACGATGAGAAGGCCCGGGCCGGGCGGGCCCAGGGGGTCCAGCTCCACGTCGCCGACGAGGCCGACGCCCTGCTCCGGCTCCGGACCGGCAAGACGCCCCTGGTCGTGATCCCCAGCGTCTCCGGCCCGATCATCTACCGATACGACCCGACCCGGCCCGAGGCCACCACCGCCCGCGCCGCCGTCGACGCCATCCTCCAGCGCCACGCCGGGCGGGTCGACCCGATCCGGGCCGAGGACGCGATCGTCACCGAGCCGGGATCCCGGTATATCGATTTCCTGATCCCCGGGCTGATCGGCCAGAACACGATGGGCGGGGGGCTCTGGGGGGTCGGGTTCCTGCTGGTGAACTTCCGGATCGGCAAGCTCCTCAAGCGGTTCACCGCCACGCCGATGCCCCGGCGCGACTTCCTCCTGGCGATCCTGCTGGCCCGGCTGACGTTCCTGGTGCCCGACGTCGCGGTCCTGCTATCGCTCGGGGTGTTCGCCTTCCATATGCCGATCCTGGGGAGCCTCTGGCTGGTCGGGGCGATCGAGGTCGTCGGCGCCCTGGCGTTCGCCGGGATCGGCATGCTGATCGCCAGCCGGGCGACGAACACCGAGACCGTCAGCGGGCTGATGAACCTGGTCATGCTCCCGATGTGGATCTTCTCGGGCCTGTTCTTCTCGACCGAGCGATTCGGGCCCGGGGCCCAGTGGTTCATCCAGTCGTTGCCCCTGACCCAGCTCCTCAACGCCTTGCGGGCGGTCATGCTCGAAGGGGCGGGCTGGTCCAGCCCCGTCGTCGGGACCGCCCTGGCCGTCCTCTCGGCCTGGGCCGTCGGCACCTTCGCGATCGCCCTGAAGATCTTCCGGTGGCATTGAAGGCGGCCGGACGAACGTCGGCGACCGGAGCACCGCCCGGAGGTCGCCCAGGATCCGGCCGACCGGCGGCGAGGCCATCGGCGGGACGGCAACCTCCTCGATGATCTGGGTCAGGAAGGTGGCTTTGGCCAGGATCTCGACCTCCAGGAACCGCGACGACGACTGGGGGATGATCCGCTCCAGGGCCGACCGGCGATGGACCCGGCACGGGGAGAAGACGTCGGCGACCGGCAGGGCGAACAGGACCCGCCACGGGGTCGACGCCAGCCACCGGCCGGCCCGGCCGATCGGCCCGGCCGGGCGGCATCCGATCGCGTGATCCCGCGAGTCGATCGCCTTGAGGAGCGGGTCGAGGTGGGCGGCAGTCCACCGTCCCGTCGCCGAGGTGATCAGGACGATGGGATGCGTCCCGTCGGCCATCCCCTGTTCCAGCGCCCGGTCCCAGCCGACCGAATCCGGCCGGACCACGAACGCGTCGGCCGGCCGGCCCCGGGCGCGGAGGAGGTCGAGCAACCCCCGGCCGATCGCGTCCGGGCCGGGGCCGTCGTCGGCCGCCATCACGATCACCCGGACGCCCCCCTTCGGGATCGGGTCGCGCAGGGCTGCGGCGTCCAGCGGGTGGATCCAGTCGTCTTCGGGCGACGAGGCCTCGGGGACCGGCGACGGCCTCATCCCGCGACCGTCCCGGCGAATCCGACGCGTTCGATGATCGTCCTCCCATCCGAAGGCAGAGGGTGCATTCAACCGGTCCGACGCGGACGATCGCCCGGCATCGAGACGGCCCGGGGTGCCAGCCAGGCCTCGACGGCGGACCGGTAGGCGGCCTGGAGCTTCCGGGTGATCGGGCCGGCCTGGCAGCAGGCGATCCCGTGGCCGTCGACGGCGAGGATCGGCATCACCTCGATCGTGGTGCCGACCAGCATGGCCTCGTCGGCCTTGAGGAGGTCGGCCAGGGAGATCCGTTCCTCGACGAAGGCGATCTCCTGCCCGGCGGCAAGTCGTTGGGCCAGGAATCGCGTGGTCCCGGGCAGGATGGCCTCGTCGTTCGGGGTGCCGCAGAGTCGGCCCTCCCGGATCCAGAGGACCGAGGAATGCGTCGCCTCGGTGATCATCCCGTCCGCGTCGACCAGGACGGCCTCGTAGGCCCCGGCCCGGTTCGCCGACTCCAGCGCGACGACGTTGGCCAGCAGGTTCGTCGACTTCACGTCGCACCGCTTCCACCGGAGGTCGGGACGGCTGACGACCGCGACGCCCGACTCGCGCTTCAAGGCCGTCCCCGAATCGTCGTACGGGCGGATCACGATCAGTTCGGTCGGGGGGACCGGGGGATTGGGATAGGCGTGGGAGCGGGGGGCTACCCCCCGGGTGATGTGGAGGTAAGCCGTCCCCTCGACGACCCCGCTGGCCTCGATGGTCCGCCGGGTCCGTTCGCCGAGGGCTTCCAGGTCGACCGCCGGCAACTCCATCTCGGCCAGGCTCCGGCGCAACCGGGCCATGTGCTCGGCTTCGAGCCAGCACCGACCCCGATAGATCCTCATGACCTCGTAAACCGCGTCGCCGAACAGGAATCCGCGATCCATGATCGGGACTCTCGCCCGATCCGCCGGCAGGAGTTCGCCGTCGAGGCACGCCAGGCTTTCCATGATGGCCGCGATCCTTGGTGGTTCGATTCGATGGACATCCTGAAGGTATCGCCGCGGGCCGCCCCGATCAATCCCGCCGGACGGCCGGCCGAGACGAACCATCGGCGGGGTCAGTCCCGGGCCGCTGGGGAAATCGAGCCCGATCCGATCGGGTTCCGGACGAGGCCGATCGCGGCCGAGCATCCCGGATCGCCCGGCCGTGGGCCTCGCCCGGCTCAGACTCAGGGTCCCGGCCGATCCGAGGCGATCCGGGCCGGATCCGCCCCCTTCTCGATGATCAGGGCGTCGACCTCCCGGCCATCCCGGTCGTAGGACCGATAGCTCAACCGTCGCTCGCGGACCCGGATGTCGATCGTCTGGTACGTGGCCACGTTCGTCAGGCCCCGGGCCGTGTACCCCCGGGGATCCTGCTCGTAGAACTTCTCGCCCGAGACCGAGACGACGTAGACCGTCCCTCGATCGGTCGAGTCGACCCGCCGACCGTCCCTCATCGGGTAGGTCCGGAGGTAAGCGTGGTCGTGGCCGGTGAGGACCAGGTCGACGTGGTGCTTGTCGAAGACGGGCCCCCAGGCCGAGGCGAGCTGGGGGTTCTCCCGGCTCGCGTGCGAGGCGTAGACCGGGTGGTGGAAGGTGACGAATTTCCAGGTGGCGCGGGTCCGGGCCAGGGCGGCGTCGAGCCAATCGGCCTGGACCCGGGCGAGCCGGGGGTCGTGGATCCCGAGGTTGCTGTCGAGGACCGCGACGAAGGCGTCGGAATACTCGAACGAGTAGACGAGGTTCGGGTCGATCCCGGCGGGCCCGTTCCGGGGGAGGTCGAACGTCCCCCGGTAGATCTCGGGGCCCCGGTCGAGGTATTCGTGGTTGCCGACGGCCGGCATCAGCGGGACGGCGTCGAAGACCCCGGCGGCCCGGAGGAAGAAGTGGTCCCAGTTCGACCGCTCGTTGCCCCGGTCGACCAGGTCGCCCGCGATCAGGAGGAACCCGGCATCGGGCCGCCTTCGGTGGGCGGCATGGAGCAACTCGCCCCACCGCTCCAGGCCGCACTGGGCGTCGCCCAGGTAGAGGAAGCCGAAGTCGCGGGGGGTCGACGGGGCCGTCCGGACCGATCGCCAGGCCGACCATCCGCCGGGCGAGCCATCCCCCACCGCGTAAGCGTACCGGGTGTCCGGATCCAGGCCGGTCGCCGACACCCGGTGGCGGAGGATGGTCGGGTCGTTGAGCAGGCCGACGGACTCGACCGGGTGGGCATCGCCCCGGATCACCCGGGCCGCCGACGGGTCGACGCGATCAGGCCCGGCGGCCGACCCGGGCGCGAGCCGGACGGCGGACGCCCCCACGCTCGGGTCGGTCCGCCAGGTGAACGAGAGGTCCCGCGCGGGGTCCTCGCCGAACGAGACGACCACCTGGTCGGGGCCCGGTCCCGAGGGGTGGCGCGTCTTCCAGACCCGGCCCGTCGCGATCGCCCCGTCGTGCCGCCGGTCGTGGGAGGTCCGGAGTACGGCCGCCCCTTCCATCCCGGCCGGGAGCGCGTCGAACGGCTTGAAAGCATCGACGTACGGGCTGACCCCCGGCCCCGCGGCGACCGGCCGGAGGTCGACCGGGTCGACCGGCTCGACCGCGACCGGCCCGCCTCCCTGGGCACGGACGAAGACCGCGTAGTGCGACCGGGGCGACCGATCGAGCCCGTTCACGCCCAGGCCGATCGTCCCGGCGGGGAAGGACTTCCGGTGGACGGCGAACTCGCCGTCCTCGTTCCGGAGGCGGGACCCGTCGGCGACGAATCCCCGGTCGGCCAGCCAGAACGGTGTCGAGACGGTCGACGCGGCGACGACGACCTCGACCGGCCGGTCGACCCGGAAGCGGATGGCATTCCGGCCGAGCGCCGAACGCTCGCCGCGCCCCAGAAGCTGGAGCACCCGGTCGCCCCGGGCCGCGATCTCGGTGAGGTCGCCCGGGGGGACCGACCGGCCCAGCCGCTTGCCGACCGCCGCGATCGTCTCCCGGGCCGGGGGGAGGTCTTCGTCCGCCGCCCGGGGCGAGCAGGCCGGCACCAGCCCGACCAGGATCACGACCGACCAGCCGCATCGACGTTGCCCGATCATCGGCGTGGGCCTCCATCCCCCGAGGACGGGCGGGCCCGGCGTCCGCCCCGCCCCTTCATAACCCAATCGTCGGTTTCCTCAAAGGCGAGTGCGTCCCGGAGTCGGGCCTGGCCCCCTCCCGGCGATCGGCGAGGCCCGATCGTCCGATCCGGAAATCCAGATCCTTGATGCCTTTGAAGAACAAGACATCCAGGGATCGGCAAATTACGGGCGTCCACCCATTGCGTTCCCGGGGCCCCGGGTCGAGGATGGCGGACGTTCGCCATTTCTCGGGACGAGTCGCCCGGACGCCAGGCCATGCTCGCCATGGCCCTCCACCACGCGCGTCCCCGGGCCCAACGCGAGGAGCCCCTATCATGCAGGTCCGCGATGTCCTCAAGGCCAAGGGCGGGCGCATCATCACCATCGGCCCGGAGGCGACGGCACCGGAGGCGGTCGCGCGGATGGTCGAGAACAACATCGGATCGCTGCCGGTGGTCGAAGACGACGGGCTCCTGATCGGGGTCCTGAGCGAACGCGATCTGATGCGGGCGATCCACGACCGCGCCGGGGAGTTCGATCGGACGACGATCCGCGACGTGATGACGTCGGGCCCGGTCACCTGCGACATCGACGACGAGGTCGAGGCCGTGATGGGCCAGATGAGCCGGCGGCGGATCGCCAAGGTCCCCGTGCTCGACCGCGGGTCCCTGGCGGGGATCGTCTCGGTGGGTGACGTCGTCAAGATGCTCTACGACCGGGCGAAGGCCGAGAACAGCCACCTCATGAACTACCTGTACGGCCCGGTCCACGCCTGATCCGGGCCCCGGCCGTCACTGCGACCAGGCCGTGGGGGTCCGGTCCCATCGGTGGGCCTGGAGTCGTCCGAGCAAGGCCGGGTCGAGCGCCCGGCCGTCGCTCGCGGCGATGTTCGCCTCGACATGACGGCGCTTCCTCATCCCGGGGATGATCGTCGACACCCTGGGGTCGGCCAGGATCCACCGGAGGGCCATCTCGGGCATCGTCATGCCGGGGGGGACGAGGGGGCGGAGCGCCTCGGCGTGGTCGACGCTCGCCGCCAGGTTCTCGGGGACGAAGTAGGTGCTCCGCCAGTCGGATTCCGGCCAGGTCGACTCCCGGGTGAGCGTCCCGGTGAGCGTCCCCTCGTCGAAGGGGACCCGGGCGATCACGGCCACGTCGAGCGCCTCGCAGAGCGGGAGCAGCTCGTCCTGCGGCGCCTGGTCGAAGATGTTGTAGATCACCTGGACGGCGTCGACCTTGCCGGTCCTCAGCGTCTCCAGGACGTTGCCGGGCTCCCATCGGTTGACGCTGATGCCGACCGCGTCGACCAGGCCCTCGGCCTTGAGATCGTCCATCGCCCGCTGCCAACGTTCGTCGCGGGCCCAGGCGTCCTCCCAGACGTGGAACTGGAGCAGGTCGATCCGCGGCAGGCCGAGGTTGACCAGGCTCTTCTCGGCGTACTCGCGGATGTGGTCCGGCGGGAAGCAGTCGTCCAGGGTGAATCCGCGGCGAGAGGGCCAGATCATGTTCCGGGGCGGGATCTTGGTCGCGACGACGAGTCCCCTGTCGGGATGGTCGCGGACGACCCGCCCCAGGATCGACTCGCTATGCCCCTTGCCGTATCCCCAGGCGGTGTCGAAGAAGTTGCAGCCCAGCTCGATCGCCCGGCCGAGCGAGTCGATCGACTCGGCGTCGTCCGACCCGGTCCAACCGGCCAGCCCCCACATCCCATAGCCGATCTCGCCGACCGACCGTCCCGTCCGCCCGAATTTCCGCTGGAGCATCGAACCTGACCCCCGGGCGAGATCGAAGATGAGTTCACGAGGCGCGGTCGATGATCGAGGGGGTGGCCCGATGACGTCCCCGTCGGCCATCAACCATCGCGCATCGCCCATCGCCCGTCAATGGCCGCCCGACCCCTCGACTTCGCTTCCGAGGCGCGGACGCGGGGACGTGACTGGTCCTGTCGGATGGGACCGGGGAACCTCGATCGCCGTTCCCATCGATGATCGTCCCGAGGGCCCTCGCCTTTTCGGGCCCGGTGTCGAACGCCGAGGGGCCGGCCGTCCCTGGTCGGGACGACCGGCCCTCCGGTGGGTTCTGCGAGGAAAGGCGACGCAGGGTGTACGGTCAGTCCTTGACGCCCAGGGCGACCTTGCCGGACAGGGACTTGTCCAGCAGGATCTCCAGCTCGGCGGCGGTCCGGAGCGATCGGTTGATGACCTTGCCGTCGGGGTCGACCAGGATCATTGTCGGCAGCGAGATGACGCCGAACTCGGTGGCCAGGCGGCTCTCCATCCCGCCGGGTTCGAAGATCTCGGTCCAGGGCAGGGGCGACGACTTGAGGAAGGCATCCAGCTCGGACTTCTCGTTGTCGAGGTTGACGCCGAGGATCTCGAAGCCCTTGCCGTTGAACTTCTGATAGATCCTGGCCAGCTCGGGGAGGTCGCGCTTGGCGGGGGTGGCCCAGGTCGCCCAGAAGGTGACCAGGAGGGTCTTGCCGCGATACTGCGCGGCGTCGACGGACTGGCCGCGGAGGTCGGCCCCCTTCAGGGCGATCGGCTTGCCGACGAGGTCGAGCCGCTTGACGGCCCCGGCGGATTTCTTGCCCCACTCGGTGGCCGGGTAATCCCGCGCCAGGGCCGTGTAATACTTGCGGGCCTCTTCCTCCTCGGCGTTCATCTCGTTGGTGCTGGCCAGGAACAGGAGGGCCTGGGGGGCCTCGTCGCATTCCGGGTTCTTCTCGACGAACGCCTTGAGGTTGGCGAGCCACGCCTTCTGCACGGCCGGGAAGTTGCCCTGGCTGGCGTTCTGGAGCGAGAAGTCGGCCTCGATCCGCTTGAAGGCCGCGTAGGTCCCGACCTTTCCCCCCTCGCCCGCCAGGTCGTCGAGGAGCTTGGATCCGGCGGGGTACGACCCCGTGGAATAGGCGGCGGCCAGGCTGTCGACGATCAGCTTCTGGTGGTCGAGCTTGACCTTGGGCTGCCCCGCGGCCTCGGCCGCCTTGACGATGGCCCGAAGCGAGGCGATCCGGCCGACGTGGAATCGGGCGACGTCCTTGGGCATGTTGGAGGACAACGACGCCTGGTTCGCCTTGTCGTAGGCGACCAGGCCCTGGAACGCCTCGGCGACCTGGGGATTCTCGGCCCCGGGCGCGGAGGCCCCGTCGTTGCGGAAGACCCACGAGCGGATCCCCCCCTCGACCGTGGCGACCGGCTCGTTCTTGCCCGGGTCGATCGCCCGGGGGAGGTCGACGATCTTCCAGACGTCGCCGACCTTGATCATCTCGCCGACCTGGAGGAAGGCCATCTTGCCCGAGCTGGCCTGGTTGGTCGGCGAGCCGGCGAAGATCATCGCATTCTCGTAGAGGACCAGGTCCTGCTTGAGGCCCGAATCGGCGGGGATCAGGTGCGGCAGGGCGCTGTTGAGCTGGAGCCAGACGGTCGAGGTATCCCAGCCGACCAGCCCGGTCCGGATCGCCTTGACCTGGGCGGCACGCTGCTTCTCGGCCGCGGCGACGTGGTCGACCTCGCCCTTGGGGATCCCCATCGCCTCCAGCTCGGCGGGGGTCGCCATGACGGTCTCCAGGAGCTCCAGGTCGGCCAGGACCAGCGCCTGGACGAAGACCTTACTGGCCTCCTCGGCCGAGATCCGGGTCCAGGCGACGACCTTGCCCCCGGCGACCTTCGCGACCCGGGTGCCCGCGGCGTTCATCCACCGGGCCTCGTCGACGCCCTTGTCGTTGTTCAGGTCGATGTCGCGATAGACCTCGAAACCGTCCTGGTAATAGCTCCACTGGTCGAGCATCCCGTTGCCGTTGGTGTCGACGAACCGGCAGATCAGCCGGCCCTGGCCGTCCCGGAGGGCCCACCCGATCGACTCGCCCTTGGCATTGGCGACCGGCTCGACCTTGCAGGCCGCGATCGCCGCCGGGTCGGTCGGGACCTCGTATTCGACCCCCTTCTGCGTCGGCCGGAAGGCCAGGATCTTCTCCACCGTGGGCGGGGCCGAGGCCATCGTCGGCGCGGAGGCCATGCCCAGGAACCAAACCGCGGCCAATGTCGTCCGCAAGGCCCGCATCGGCGTCTCCTTACTTCTCAAGGGCCGGGCGGAGGAGATCCCCCGTCCGGTTCATCGGGCCGTTTCCAGGCAATCGGCCCAGACGTCATGATCGGCAACTTCGGACCTTTTCATCAACCGGAGAATTGGGAATTCCTGGGAGGTTGCGACAACCGTGCGAGGCCGTGGAGTTCCTGGATGCAAAGCCCGGGCCGGCACCCACCTGGTCTGCCCAAGTCAATCAGGGATCGTAACTTGAGAGGGATGACATGGAGGCCAGGTGACCGGATCAGGGTCCATTGTTGCTCGCATCGCTCCCTTCCTTACAATCGGGACTTCCCGCTTTTCCGGTCGGGTCGATGCCGGAGGCGGACAATCGGGCCATGGCGGAGATCATCGGGATTGTCCGCCCGGTGCGCCGGAGGCGCCGGACCCAGCTTGGCTTGACAGGGCGGGGAATCGGCGTAGGCTACCCCGATGGGCGGCCCCGCCCCGGGCCGTTCGCCTTGCCGATCCCGGCGCCCTCGCCCCCGGATCGGGGGCCATTTCGACGCACACCCAGGGATGGTAAGCCATGGACCGACGCATCCTCGTGGTGGACGACAGCGAGTTGATCTGCGAGCAGCTCTCGCAGCTCCTCGCCCGGCCCGATCGGCGGATCAAGGTGGCCCACGACGGGACCACGGCGCTGGAGTGGATGAGCGAGCGGAACTTCTCGGTCGTCCTGACCGACCTCCGCCTGCCCGGGATCGATGGCCTCGACCTGATCCGCGAGATCCGGGACCGCGACCTGCCGGCGACCCCGATCGTGATGACCGGCCACGCGTCGATCGACTCGGCGGTCGAGGCGATGAAGCTGGGCGCCTACGATTACTTGGTCAAGCCGATCGACCACGTCCGCCTGGAATTCCTGGTCCAGAAGGCGCTGGAAGATCGGAAGCTCCAGGACGAGGTCCGGGCGCTCCGACAGGGGTTGCACCAGCGATACTCGTACCACAACCTGTTCGGCAAGAGCACCCGGATGCGCGATGTGTTCGCCCGGGTGGCGCGGGTCTCGGCGTCGAACTGCACGGTCCTGATCACGGGCGAGACCGGGACGGGCAAGGAGCTGGTCGCCCAGGCGATCCACTACAACGACGCGACCCGTCGGGGCCCGCTGGTCGCCGTCAACTGCGCCGCCCTGCCCGAGCCGCTGCTGGAGAGCGAGTTCTTCGGCCACGAGAAGGGCGCCTTCACCGGGGCCGACCGGCAGAAGAAGGGCCGGTTCGAGATGGCGGGTGGCGGGACGCTCCTGCTGGACGAGATCGGGGCGCTGCCGATGGGGATTCAGGCCAAGCTCCTTCGGGTCCTCCAGGATGGGACCTTCGAGCGCGTCGGCGGCGGCGAGATGATCCACGCCGATACCCGGATCCTGGCGGCCACCAACGTCGACCTGGCCGGGGCCGTCGCCGCCGGCCGATTCCGCGAAGACCTCTATTACCGGCTCAACGTCGTCTCGATCGAGCTCCCCCCGCTCCGGGAGCGTGTCGAGGACCTCCCCCTGCTGGTCGACCATTTCCTGGGCCGGCTCCGCGATCGCGGGTTCCCGACCCGGTCGATCGCCCGCGAGACGCTCTCCCGGCTGGCCCGATACGAGTGGCCGGGCAACGTCCGGGAGCTGGAGCACGTCGTCGAGCAGATGGTGGTGACCACACCCGGCCCGTCGATCGAGCCCGAGAACCTCCCGCCCCAGGTCGTCGCGACCCGGGACGAGCCGTTCAGCCTCGACTTCGACGACCGTCGGCCCCTCCAGGCGATCACCGACGAGCTGACCGAGCGGATCGAGCGGGCCTACCTCCAGCGCGTCCTGGAGCGGTTCCGGGGCCGGATCGACCGATGCGCGGCGCATTGCGGGCTGTCGAGGCGGAGCATCTCCGAGAAGCTCCGCCGCTATCGGATCGACAAGGCCGAGTTCAAGCCCCATCTCGCCGCCCGCCGGGACGGGGTGGCCGTCGGCGAGTCGGCGTGAGGGGCCCCGGGGCGGCTCATCAATACGAGTCGGCGCCGATCACCTCGCCCATCGACCGGGTCGCCAGGGCCCGCCAGGGGATCGGGTTGATGGTCGTTTTGAGGAAGTGGACCGATCCGTCGGCGAACAGGAAATTGGCCCCGCCCGGGTGCAAGCTCCAGTAGTCCTCGACGTGTGCCTGGGGTTGGTTGATCGTCCGGGGGCCGTCGTCCAGCCCGACCGGGCCGAGGATCTGGGTCCAGCACTCCTCCGGCGAGGGGTTGAATTGATCCGTCCCCCCCTCGATCGGCGAGGTCTTGCCCAGCCAACCGCCGATCGAGCGGGCCGTCCAGGTGACGTAGCTGAGGTTATGGCTCCGCTCGCCGACGGCGATCGTCTGGCTGGTCCCGTCGGTAATCTGGGCGATGGTCGTCGCGCTGTTGCGGAAGAAGAGGCCGTTGGGCCTCCGCCCGCCCGGCTGGCCGGACCCCGCGCAGACCTCGCCGGTGCCGAACATCCCCACGTAATTGCCCCGGGAGACGGTGTCGACGACCGCCGACCCGGAGTAGGTGCCGGGGCTGGCCGGGTCGGGCGGGTCGGCCAGGACCGGCACGATCGAGGGGCCGGCGTCGGACGGGCACAGGTAGCTGTTCATCGCCGTCGTGCTGCAGGTGTTGTTGGCGGGATAGGCGACCGAGAGGTTGAAGTTGATCGAATTGAACAGGGGCGACTGCTCCATCTGGGGCAGGATCATGCTCCCCCAGGCCCATCCCGAGCCCAGGTCGATGCTCTTCTGGTTCTCGGCGTCCTGGTTGCAAGGGTCGGTGATGCTCGGGTCGATCGCGCTGACGTACCCGGGGGGGAAGACCTGGGCGGAATCGAAGTAATTGTGCAGGGCCAGCCCGATCTGCTTGAGGTTGTTGATGCACTGGGCCCGGCGGGCCCCCTCGCGCGCCGCCTGGACGGCGGGCAGCAGGAGGGCGATCAGGATCGCGATGATCGCGATCACCACGAGCAGCTCGATGAGGGTGAAACCGGCCGGTCGGGGCCGTCGAGGATGATGGCGCATGGGTGCTCCGGAAACCTGCACGGACGATCCGAGGCGCGGCCCTCGCGGGCGGGCGGACGGATGCCGGGCCATCGATCGTGATGGGCGGAAAGGGACGCGGGGCGACGTGGTTGCGTCGACCGTCGCGGGGCTCGCGTGGGTCGGCGTCGAGGGGATCCGGTGGGATCGACTCAGTCGCGCGGCGGGGCCCGGCAGGTGGACCGGAGGGGGGGATCGGCGAGAATCGGAGGAGGGTCAATCGGCCCCGGAGCGGCGACGCTCGGGCCCGGGAGGGGCCGGGGGGCCGTCAACAGGTGCGCATGATGGGCGCGGAACTGGCAGGAAGGGCACGGGGCCGGGGCGCCATCGGGGCCGGCGACTTCGTGCCCCTCGATGTGGAGGCGGGTCTCGTCACAATCGCCGTGCGACCGGGACTCCGGCCCGTCGGCGCCCGGTCCGTGATCGTGGAGGCCCGGGGCCATCAGGGTGGCCAGGGCATATGCCAGGGTCAACCAGCATCGGGACCACGACTTCACGCTCGATCGCCCCTCGATCCGAGGAATCTCATTCCAGACCGAGAGTGCATCATCGGAAGCGAGTTCCCCGGATGTCAAGGGGTGTACCCCAACTCCGGGAGGCCTCAACTCCTCGAATCCCTCCCGGGGATTGGCCGCGAGCCTCCCGATCCGGCCGGATCGGGGACAAAAAAACAGCTCGACGCGCCCTCTCACGCGTCGAGCCGTCGAGTCGGACGCCACGCGAACGGGGCGACCTGACCGAGGATAATAGGCGACAATCCCTGCCGGATTGTCCCGATTTTTCCCGAAGTTGCCGGATGATTCGCGGATCCTGATGACGAAGGGGCGCAGGGCGAGACGTCCGGGGTCGGAGACACCGACTTCGACACCGTCGACGGCACCCGGCGACCTCCGGCCGACGGTCCGGATCGGACCTTCGGGAGGGCGTCTCGGGAATCCCCCCGCTCTTGTCGAGACGATCGGCCCGGTTTTGCATTCCTCAGGATATGGGCGTGAGATGACCGGCGGTCCCCACGACGACCTGGAATTGATCGGCCTGGCCGCGGGCGGCGACCCGGAGGCCCTGCGCACCCTGTTCTCGCGCCACCGCGACCGACTCAAGCGGATGGTCCATCTGCGCCTCAGCCGTCGGCTGGCGGGCCGGATCGACGATTCGGACGTGCTCCAGGAGTCCTACCTGGAGGCGGCCCGTCGGCTCGGGGAGTATCAGCGGAACCCGTCCCTGCCGTTCTTCCTCTGGCTGAGGAACATGACCGCGATGAAGCTTGCGGAGGTCCACCGCCGCCACCTCGGGACCCAGCTCCGCGACGCCGGCCGCGAGGTCACCTTGCACCGGGGCGGCCTCCCCATGGCCGACTCGGTCTCGCTGGCGGCCCAGCTCCTGGGCACGCTCACCACGCCGTCGCAGGCCGCGGTCAAAGCCGAGACCCGCCTGTTCGTGCAGGAGGCGCTCAACGGCATGGACCCGATCGACCGCGAGGTGCTCGCCCTCAAGCATTTCGAGCAGCTCAGCACCGCCGAGATCGCCGAGGTCCTGGGCCTGTCCAAGGCGGGGGCCGGGAGCCGATACCTCCGGGCCATCAAGAGGTTGCGCGAGATCCTCTCGCAGATCCCCGGGTTCGAGGCGTTCTAGCCCGGACGTGTTACCCCCAATCCGCCTGGCAAGGGAGGACGTCGATGTCCACGTCGGGATCGAGGTCCGGGCTGGTCCTGGAGCTGGCCGAGGAGTTCCTCGACCGCTACCGCAAGGGGGAACGCCCCGCGCTGAAGGAGTACATCGACCGGCACCCCGCGCTGGCCGACGAGATCCGCGAGGTCTTCCCGGCGATGGCGATGATGGAGAAGATCGCCCTGGCCGAGCACTCGCTCGAAGGCGACCCGACCGGCGAGGCCCCGGTCGCCCTTCCCGGGATGATCGAGCAGCTCGGCGACTACCGGCTCCTCCGCGAGGTCGGCCGGGGCGGGATGGGCGTGGTCTACGAGGCGGAGCAGGTCTCGCTCGGCCGGCAGGTGGCGCTGAAGGTCCTCCCGCCGCAGATGCTCCGCGACGTCCGGACCCGACGCCGGTTCGAGCGCGAGGCCCGGGCCGCCGCCAGGCTGCACCACACCAATATCGTCCCCGTCTTCGGCGTGGGCGAGCACGGCGAGACGCCTTACTACGTCATGCAGTTCATCCAGGGCCAGGGCCTCGACGCTGTCCTCGACGAGCTGAAGCGGCTCCGGGCGGGGGCCGACCCGATCCCGACCGGGGCGGCCCGATCGGCCAACGGTCGCGACGTGTCGGCCGCCGACTTCGCCCGGTCATTGCTGACCGGCCGGTACGACGGGCGGGACGCCGGGCCGACCGGGGCCGAAGACGGCCCGCCCCCGACCGTCGAAGTCACGGCCATCGGCGATCTCGCCCCGGGCCCGGGCGTCTCGCCCTCGCCCTCCTCCTCGACGCTCTCACTGCCGACGGGCGAGGCCCGGGGCAAGGCGAGGCGGTCGACGTACTGGCAGGGCGTGGCCCGGATCGGCGCCCGGGTGGCCGATGCCCTGGAGTACGCCCACAAGCAGGGGATCGTCCACCGCGACGTCAAGCCGTCGAACCTCCTGCTCGACACCCTCGGCACCGTCTGGGTGACCGACTTCGGTCTCGCCAAGGCCGACGACCAGCAGGACCTGACCCACACCGGCGACATCCTGGGCACGCTCCGGTACATGCCGCCCGAGGCGTTCGAGGGGAAGTCCGACCACCGGGGCGACGTCTATTCGCTGGGCCTGACCCTCTACGAGCTGCTGGCATTCCGGCCGGCGTTCGGCGAGCGGGACCGGGGCCGACTCGTCCACCAGGTGACGACCGAGGAGGCGCCCCCGCTGGGCTCGGTCAACCCGGAGGTCCCACGCGACCTGGAGACGGTCGTTCATAAGGCGATCGACCGCGACCCGGCCCACCGATACGCCACGGCCGGCGCGATGGCGGCCGACCTCCAGCGGTTCCTCGACGACGAGCCGATCCAGGCCCGACGGCAGACCCACCTGGAGCAATACCGACGATGGGCCCGCCGCAACCCGGGGATCGCGATCCTAGGAGCGGCGCTGACGGCCGTCCTGATGATCGCCACGGCCGCCTCCCTCGTCGTCGCCGGCCGGATGGCCCGGCTGGCCGAGGATCAGGCCAGCGCCGCCAGCGCCGCCGAGTTGGCGGCCGGCGTTGCCAGGCTGTCGGCCGAGGAGGCCGAACTCGCCCGCCGGCGGGAAGCCGAGCAGCGCGGCGACGCCGAGAAGGCCCGGGGCCAGGCCGAGAACAGCGCCCGGGAGGCCGACGCCCAGCGGCGTCAGTCCGAGGCGAACTTCGGCCGGGCCCGTCGCGCGGTGGACAACTTCTTCACCAAGGTCAGCGAGACCCAGCTCTTGCGCACCCCCGGCCTGCAACCCCTCCGGCTGGAGCTGGTCGAGTCGACCCTGAAATTCTACGAGGAATTCCTCAAGGAGCGGGCCGACGACCCGACCTTGCGGTCCGAGTTGCTGGCAACCCGGCTCCGGGTCGGCAAGATCATGGCCGAACTTGGACGGTCGGCCCAGGCGATGGAGGCTTACAAGGCGGCCCTCGATGGATACGAGTCGGCCTCACGCGACCGGCCCGCCGACCTCGTACTCAGGGCCGGGCTCGCGGAGGCGACGCTCGCGGTTGCGGCGTTCGAGATGTACGCCAAGGCCCGGCTGGAAGGCATCAAGCGGGCCGTCGCGATCCGGGAGGAGCTGCTCAGGACCAACCCCGGTGACGCCCGGTTCAAGAGGGCGCTGGCCGAGGCCTACAATATGCTCGCCCTGACCCCACATAACCCGGAGGAGTCGTTACGGGCGCTCCAGCGGAGTATCGACCTGAGGCTTGATCTGGCCGAAGCGAGCCCGGATGACCCGGACCTCCAGGCCGACCTGGCCCAGTCGTTCAACAACCTGGCCAACCTCCTCGGTTCGACGAACAACGTCGTCCCTGCGGTTGCGATGTATCAGCAGGCCCTCGAACTCATCCGAGCGGCCGTCCGACGTCGACCTCTGGACGTCTTACAGACCTCTCACCTCAAGATCATCACCACGAATGCGGCCAATCAACTCGCCAACTTGAGCCGCAGAGACGATGCGATCCGGGAACTGCGGACGACGCTCGACCTCCTTGACACCCTCTCGCGCGAAAACCCCGCCGTCCCTTCCTTCAAGACCTCTTACCTGGACGTCTCGCAGAGGCTCCGAAGGCTTCTCGAGCAAATGGATCGGTCGGAGGAGAAGGATCGTCTGCGTGACGCGCAACTCGCCGCCCTCGAGCAGTTGCCCCGCGAGACGGCATCCGATTGGCTTTCCCTCGCAAGATGGCGCGTCTCACTTTCGGTGAGCTTCCTCCCCATCTCGGGCCGGCAATCCGCGGAAGATTCTCGCAAGAACGAAAAACTCGAGGAGCAGGCGGTGGAGGCCTTGCGACGGGCCTGCGAGCTGGGATTGAAGGACACCCGGATCGTCCTCCTCAATTTTCCGCAATTCGGCCACCGTGACGACTTCAAGGCACTGGTTGCCCGGTTCGGCACGGCGACAGCGCCGGGAGCTGGGAACAAGCCCGGGACCAGGGCCGCCGGGGCCAATGCCGCCCGAAATGCGCCGGCCGTCGCCACGCTCACGCCGGCGGGCCGCGCGATGTTCCGCCACGCCATCGGCATGGCGTACACCCAGATCGGCAAGCGAGACGAAGCGATCTCCCCCTTGACCGAGGCGCTCGAACTGCGCGAGCGACTCGTCATGGCCCATCCCCAGGACCCCCGGCATCGGGCGGACCTCGCCTCGTCTTTGATCGGCCTGGGAGACCTCGAACGCAAGACCGGTCGGCCCGAGGCCGCCGGGCGCTGGTGGGCCAGGGCCGAGCCGATCCTGAGACGGGCGACGAGGGATCGGCCCGATGACCTCGGGCTTTGGAAGGACCTCGGCCGCCTTCACCTCGGCCTGGGACGCGACGATGAGGCCGCGGTCGACTTCGAGAAGATCCTGGCCCTCACACCCCGCACCAGTAACGATCGGATTCATTACTCACCGAGGAATTATCAGATCCGGACCTTGGCGGCTTCCGAGCGGGCCTTCGCGAAGCTCCTCGAACGAAACCCGGCGGACGGCCTGCTCTGGAGTGGGCGGGGCCGGTACTACCTCCTGAGAGACCAGTGGGACCGAGCGGCGGCCGATTACACGCGAGCCGTCGAGACCTCTCCGCCCGAAAGCGAGGAGTGGGTCGAGCACGTGGCGCTGAGGCTGCTCGTCAACGACGCCTCGGGGTGCCGCGAATTCCTCCGGGAGATCCTCCGGAGGATAGGGGGGACGCGTGATCCGCTCCTCGGCTTCGTGTTGGCCCGGTCGTGCAACCTCTCGGCGGAGCCGGTCGCCGACCCGGCGGAGGTCGTCCGCCTGGCGAAACTCGGCGCGAGCGGGGGGAATTATCCCTGGTTCCTCCAGCCCGTGGGCATCGCCTTGTACCGAGCCGGCCGCTACAGTGAGGCGATCCGGTCCCTGGAGCAATCACCGGAGGACGATGGGACCAGGGGCGTGACGAAGCTAGGGCTGGGGATGGCCTACCATCGCCTTGGCGAGACCAAGAAGGCTCGCGTCCTGCTCGAGGAGGGACGGAGATGGGTCAAGCAGGCTCAGGGGAGCCGGGTGGACGGCTCCGTCTCCGTACCGCCCATCGAATGGGTCACGACCCAGGTCTACCTCCGCGAGGCCGAGGCCCTGATCCTCTACGATCCGATCTTCCCGGCCGACCCGTTCGCCCGATGACGTGGCCGCCGAGGGGGACGATATCGGGGCGATCCCGGCCTCTCGGCCCATCGTCCTTCGGGCCCCTCGCCCGCAATCTTCATCGCGAGGATCGCCCCGGGATCTCCGATCCACCGGAAACCGTCGATGCCGAGAGGACCCGGCCTTTCCACAAGATCCGGCCCCGGTGGTGATGCCAGACGCTCGCCGAGGCGATCGCGACGTACGCCGTGATCCCGGCCGGCAGGCTCAGGGCGAACGGGATCGGCAGGCCCAGGAACACCAGGGCCGGCGCCGACGCGATTGCCTGCGCCATCAGGCCCCAGATGCCAACCGCGACCGATCCGATCGACCCCCTCGCCATCCCCGAGAGGATCGCGATCCAGGGGGCCCACGCCATCGTCAGGGCGACCAGGGCGCCGGTGACGTATTTGTGCGGCATGTAGTCCATCCCGGCGTAGGCGTTCTTGCGGAGCCCTCGCCAGATGTCGCCGAACCGGCCGTACATGTGGGTCCATGCGAGGTCGGGGGCGAGCCGGACGGCGAGCCGGCCGCCAGACGCCTTGACCCGCCGGGCGAGCTGGACGTCGTCGAGGATCTCGCGCCGACAGGCCTCGTGGCCGCCCGCCCGATCGTAGGCCGATCGGCGGACCAGGATGAAGCCCCCCGCCGCGATCGCCTCGGGCCGGGCCGGGTCGTTCACCCGGTCGAGCGGGAATAGCTGGGCGAGGAGCTGGACGAACGAGGCGGCGATCGACCCTTGCCAGAACGTCCGGCAGCGGGCGCGGGGCAAGAGCGACACGAAGTCGACGCCGGTCCGGTGGGCCTCGGCGATCGCCGAGGCCAGCGCCCGGGGATGGAGGCCCATGTCGGCGTCGACGAACCAGAGCCAGTCGGCCAACGACCCCGCCACCCCCTGGTGGACCGCCCAGGTCTTGCCGACCCACCCGTCGGGCCGCTCCACCCCCCCGACGACCCGGAGCGGGGCCCGCCCGTCGGGGCCCGTCGCCAGCCGACGGAGGATCGCGGCCGTCGTGTCGGTCGACTGGTCGTCGACGACCGTGATCGACAGACGGGGATAATCCTGGGCCCGGAGCGCCTCGACGGTGGCCCCAACGTGCTCCTCTTCATTCCTGGCCGGGACGATCGCCTCGACCGCCGGGGCGTCGTCCGGGGGCGAGTCGGCCGGGCCGAGGAAGCGGAACATCGGCCCCCGAGAGAGGGCCAGGAGCCGGAACGCCAGGGCCGTCCAGGTGAGGGCAACCAGCCCGGCCACGACCATGACGGTCGCACTCAAGGCCGCACCGCCGCTGCGACACGCCCTTTCGCCGACGGATAGGGGAGGTCGCGGGCGATCCGCTCCGCGGCGATCTTGCCGCTCTGGACGACCATCGGCATCCCGGCCCCGGGCTGGACGCCGCCACCGACGAAGTAAAGGCCCGGTACGTCCGCCCGGAAGTTCAGCGGGCGGAAACTTCCTCCCAGGACGTTGTGTTTGTTCCCAAGGCCGTAGATTGATCCCAGGAACGCCGTGAACCGGTCCTGATAGTCGGCCGGCGCGGTGATCAGCCGGGAGACGGTCGCCGACGCCAGTCCGGGGAGGTTTGCCCGCTCCAGCCGGGCGATCAGGCGGTCGGCGTATCGCGCCTCGAAGTCGCGGTCGCGGGCCTCGCCGGGCTTGAGTGGGGGCGCCCCGACGACCACGAACGGGTTGGATCCGCCCGGCGGGGCGTCGGTCGGGTCGGTCACGCAGGTCGCGTTAACATAGATGGGCGGGTCCGAAGTGTACTCGCCCCGGAGGAACAGCTCGTCGTAGACCCGGCCCGATCCCTCGGTCAGGACCAGGATGTGATGGGCCAGCGCGTCCCATTTCCGGTCACAGGCCATCTGGATCGTGAAGAACGAAGTCGAGGGCTCCGCGTCGCCGTCCCGGAGCTTGCCGACCTCGCCGGAGAACCCCTTGCCGCCCCGGAGCATCCGGTGGGTGTGGATGTAGTCGGCATTGGAGACGACCACCTTCGTCTCGATCGGCCCCGAGGAGGTCGCCACGCCCGAGACGTGTCCCCGAGAGTCCAGCTCGATCGCCTCGACCTCGACCCCGGTGTGGATGTCGACCCCGGCGTCGCGGCAGGCCGCGGCGATCGCCCGGGGAATCGCCGCGATCCCCCCCGAGGCGGGATACCAGACCCCCTCGCGGATGATCGTCCACGGGATGATCGCCAGGCTCGCAGGCGCGTGCTGGGGGTCGAACCCCGAGTAGGTCGGGAAGCCATAGAGCAGCTCGCGGATGGCGGGCGATTTGAATTGCTCGTCGATCTCTCGGGCGTACCCCTTGGCCGGCGAGATCAGCGCGGCCGACAGCATCAGGGGCGAGAACATCACCTGGCCCCAGTTCTCCAGGATCCGGTCGCAATAGGCATGGGCGATCAGCTTTGCGAATCGGTCCATCTTGTCGAGGAATCGGTCCAGCGCCGGCCCATCGGCCGGCTCGATCGCCTCGAAGGCCGCGCGGAGGCCGGCCGGGTCGGCGGGGATGTCCAGCGTCCGGCCGTCGGACAGGACGATCCGGAATGCGGGGTCGAGCCGCCGCATCGGCAGGTACTTGTCGGGGTCGAGCCCGCTGGCCTCGAACATGGTCCGATAGACCCAGGGCATGACCAGGATGCTCGGCCCCTCGTCCCACCGGCAGCCATCCGCCGACCGTTCGCTCGCCTTGCCGCCGACCTCGGCATGCCGCTCCAGGACGATGACCTGATAGCCCCGCCGGCGCAATTCCAGGGCCGATGCCAGGCCGCCCAGCCCGCCGCCGACCACCACCGCCCGAGTCGTCGTCATCGATGCCCCATCTCATGCCACGCCCGGACCCTGCGATCGGCCCGCCGGCCGGATGGGCCGCGCCGCTCGCGTCCCCATCAATGTAGTCGCGTCGGCGAGTCCCTACCATCCGGAGGGCGCCGCGACTCATTGCCGAGGAGCGGAAAGCCGTCTGCACGACGGGCCAACCCGGCCGCGGACCTTCGGGGAGGGGCTTCGACCATGCCGGAGATGGGGTTGCAAGCCTCGCTCGCGGATCTGGTCCCGGGATGATTCAAGAGTAGGTAACTTCTCAATAACGCCGGGTAAGCGGTGCTGGTCGTGTCCTAACTCCGTAGCAACGCTGGAAAGCTGATCCATTCGGCCATCGACCAGACATGATCGGTCAGGCCGGCGGCCATCGCCGGGGTCCGCTTGCGGTCATGCCCCTCACCGATCGGCTCTCGCAAGCTCCGCACCGGCCAGCAGAAATTGTAGCTATACATCGTGAAGTAGGTGGCCGCCTCGGGGAACCGCCAATCCTTCGAGAACCGGTAGGTCTTCCGCGACTTCCTCGCGTTGAGGTGCCGGTCCGTGAGGTGCTGTCGCTCCAGCAAAGACGTGTTGATCGACCGGCTTACCCCCGAGCCCGCCAGGGCCGCCGCGACCGCCGCCATCGTGCCGAAGACCACTCGGGTCAGGATCTCGACCACCCGGCCCTTCACCCGCACCTTCTCGACCGTGGCATAGACCAGGTCCGCGGGCGGCGCCTTGCGCGGCCCCTTCGGTCGCCCCGGCTTGCCCGTGCGGGGTGGGGTGACCGTCTCGCCGTAGACATCGAGGATCGCCGACTCGTAGGCCGGATAGGCATCGCTGGTCATCAGCCTCATGGTCCGGCCCCCGGTGCGGCGGCGGAACTCGCCCACCAGCGCCTCGGTGCCCTCGACGTCGCGGGCGCCGGGCACGACGGCGACGACCAGGCGATGTTCGGGGTCGTAGGCGACATGGTCCCAATAGTCCCCCTTGTGGTCGTCGGCCGGGTCGGAGCGGTCGCAGTGCTCCTCCTTCTTGGCGACATACGACCACTTCTCATCGAACTGGACCTCGGTCGTCCGGGGGGGAAAGGGCGACCAACTCGTCGTGGGCCGCCCAGGCGTGGTCGCCGGCCTTACGGGTGTAGCGGGTCACCGTGTCTCGGTGGACCCCCACGAGCCGCTCGGTCTGGCGGACGCCGCAGCCTTCGGCGATGTGTTCCAGGACGGAGGTGGCCTTCTCCCGGGTCAGGTGGGAATGGAATAGCGGGGTGCCCTTACGTTCGGAGAACCGGTCGCCACAGGACCGACAGCGGAGGAAGCGGATCGAGTCGTCCTTACCGTAACGGCCGCAGACGGAGAGGTTTTCCCCGCCCCGGATGCCATGATCGGGGCACTCGGAATTCAGGCAGCAGAACCGCGAGAGGTCATCCACGGCCCACCTCGGGTGACGTATCCCGTCGATCGATCAAGAGGTTGCGACTCCTCGTCAGGATAGACCGGGAAGGCGATGGACTGCAATGGAGTGCGGACACGACCTGGGATCGAAATGCACACCCAATACGCTTCCCGACAGATGCCGATCGGATCGATGAGTCTCACGGAAGGCGATTCTATTGAAGAATTCCCCGGAATCATGCCGGGAAGAGTGTGCCCACCACACGCCCGTCTGCGTGAATGTGGGCAGAAGTCGCAATCGTGACCAACCTCTGACGGAAGGCCGGGCTTATCGGGACCCGAGTACAGATGAGTCGAAAGACCGGCGCCCACCGGGTATCGCTATCCCCTCGAATGCGTGGCGGTTAACCTGGGGGAAGCCACCTCTCTCAGGCCGGGCAAACCTGGTGACCCTGGCGACGGGTCGCGGTAGCCGGCCGGGTCCGTGGGCTCTCCGTTCCGAGCGGCTCTCGGCCATGAACGACGTCACGCGCATCCTCTCGGCCATCGAGCAGGGCGAGCCCAAGGCCGCCGAGGCGTTGCTCCCGCTCGTCTACGGGGAACTCCGCAAGCTGGCGGCCCGGCGGCTGGCCAAGGAGAAGTCGGGCCAGACTCGGCGTTGTTGCATGAAGGGTTTCGCTCTTTGAGTGGACTTCGGTATACTGGAGCCATCGGACGGACCCAAGCCGATCATCACACCCAAAGACACTCA